>Ga0214544_1006392_pt1 | contig 21786 bp, 13 predicted proteins | sample CNSS3metaG_FD_160074 | JGI IMG/M metagenome (GOLD analysis project Ga0214544, IMG submission 160074) | Root nodule microbial communities from cowpea collected in UCLA plant growth center, Los Angeles, California, USA - CNSS3 | ecosystem: Host-associated > Plants > Roots > Nodule | place: USA...
CAAAAGCATAAAAAAAACAATGAGTTTGATTATTGCAAAGAGAACAATTGACTCTAAAAAAAAAAACTTCAAAAAAAAAATGCAGAGCATAACAAGTTTTTCATCATGCATTCATGCATTTCAGGATCTTGATCTCTATAACAATGTTTTGACCCTTGTACTTTAAATGAGAAAACATGTTTCCATCATGCAAAATCATTCGCATGTCATATGATCATGCCATGCTTGGCACCAGATTCAAAAAGCAAAAATCTTGACATCATATGAGCATTGCCATGCATCATACATCTTCAACCATTGTCTCTTCTGAAGGAACCAATTTACAAAAACCATCCTCTTGACACTTCTTGGATTAGCGGTCCTCTTCATTCATATGAATGACCTATATATATTCCAAGCCCAGTTCCGTACTAGCCCACCAAGCCCAGTTTCGCACTGGCCCCCCAAGCCTAGCTTTGCCTAGCACACCAAGCCCAGTTTCGTACTGGCCCACCAAGCCCAATTTCGTATTGGCCCCCCAAGCCCAGCTTTGCCTGGCCACCAAGCCCAATTATGTATTGGCCCCCCAAGCCCAGTTCCGTACTGGCCCACCAAGCCCAATTTCGCAGTGGCCCCCTAAGCCCAGCTTTGCCTGGCCACCAAGCCCAATTATGTATTGGCCCAACAAGCCCAGTTTCGCACTGGCACACCAAGCCCAGTTTCGTACTGGCCCACCAAGCCCAATTTCATATTGGCCCACCAAGCCCAGTTCCGTACTGGCCCACCAAGCCCAGCTTTGCCTGGCCCACCAAACCCAATTCTATATCGATCCAACAAGCCCAGTTCCGCACTAGCCCACAAAACCCATCTCATTTGGCCCGCTAAGCCTATCTCGCATGACCCTCAAAGCCCAAGATATCTGGCCCACAAAGCTTAGCTCGCCTAGTCTCCTAAGTCTCGTTTTTTAGCAAAACAAATAATGAATAATAAATAAAAATAAATAATGAAAGAAATAAAAAATGCAAAAAATTCTTTCCATCATGTTTCATCACTATCATACAGTCTCATCATATCACATCATCCATCATACATCATAAAAATCGATGAAAGTCGATTAAAAAAGAAAATCGCTCAATAGAGAACATTTGAAAAAAATCAATCAATCAATACAATTATTTTGCACAAGCTTCACCAATGTTAAACATTCATGTGATGTTTTGCCGATACATCAAAATCAAAACCTCAGTTTTCTCCTTTCGGACAACGACTCTCTCCTTGGGAGTGGTCAAGTGCAGGTTCTCCTTTCAGACAATGACCCTCTCTTGGGGAATGGTCAAGTCCAGGTTATGACCCTCTCCTTGGGAATGGTCAAATCCATTTTGTCGTATCGAGAGCCTCTACTTTGTAATGGTCACCAAATCCTTCCAAATATAGACCATCTCCTTTGGAATGGTCAAATCAACATTGCATCGAGACCCTCTCCATGGGACTGGTCATCGATTCCTTTACATCAAGGCCGTCTGCAAAGCAATGGTCATTGATTTCTTGGTTGCATCGAGGCTCTCTGCAAGGCAATGGTCATCATTTTCTTACATCAAGGCCCTCTCTTTTGGAATGGTCATTAATTCTCTTTGTACCATTGAGACCCTCTCCGTGGGACTGGTCATCGATTCCTCTACATCAAGGCCCTATGCAAAGCAATGGTCATTGATTTCTTGATTGCATCGAGACCCTATGCAAGGCAATGGTTATCGATTTCCTTACATAGAGACCTTCTCCCAGGAATGGTCAAATCCACACATAAAATTTCAAACAAAAAAAAATCAAAACATGAAAGCACGTAAAAAAATATCTCAAAAAAAAAAGAAGAAAAACAAAATTTAAAAAAAATAAATAAAAAAAAATTCAAATGTTCAAAAACAAAATAAAAGAAAAAAACACATAATTTCAAAAAAAAAATATGAAAAACAAAAGGATAAAATTTTCAACGTCTGTTTGGCATCACGACCCTCTCTGATAGAATGGTTAGTGATTTCTTTCTTTCTGGATAAGATGTAGTTGATCCACTTCTCTTTCTGGATGCTGGCCCTCTTCATGGAATTGGTCATCATACCCCTTTAAATTAGTTTCTATTCACCCTCTTCCTTGCCAAAACCCGAACAAAATTAGTGTTTCTATCTTTACTTATATTTTACTATCATATTATGAAAAGTCAATTTTCATATTATTGGTAAAATCTAAGTAAAGAGGGGCAGCTGTCAACACCCAAAGTAATACGTTTTATGAAATTTAATAACTACTCACAATATATATCACATATATTATAGATCAGATTCAGTTCAACACCTGACATTCAGTGAATAATTCACTGTTTACTGATTCTGCATTCCGCTCTAGCTTCCTCTGCTCATTCTCCAGGTTAATATATTCTTGACCAAGAATTTGAATTTCTTCCTCCAAGCTAACCTCAGTTGCTAGAGCATGAAAATCCCCTAGGCTATTAACCGTATCACTTGCATGGCTATTGTTCCTTGTGTCAAAGAAATCTACATAAGCACGTTTTAATCAGAAATGATACTGCGTTTGGTCCAAAAGCTCCATTTTCAGATAATGCACCCACTCCAACAGAAGAACACCCGGGTCCTGTACAAAACAGAAATTAGCTTCATCCCTCAGTAAGCATGGCATATTGTAAATCAAAGGCACACAAATGAAAGATTCAAGGGAGGGAATGTAAAACCCTAAACCCATTACTTATTCACGAGGATTATTCACATAGCCACCAACATACATCCCAAAATGTAAAACCCTAAACCCATCACTTACAATTTTTTTCCCAATTCGCAGAGGGTTTTCTGACAAGGGTTTTGTTTTGTGAACGATGAAGGTCGGGACACGTTTCTGCCACAAAGTCACTGCGTGGGTTGACGATGAAGGTCGGCGACGATGAAGGGCGACGATGACACTGCGTTTCGCTGCGACGATGACGCTACGCTACGTCTGCGCGATGGAGGCTCACTGTCGCTGCGACGATGCACTACGTTGATGGAGGTTTTGAGTGAGAGAGGTTGAAGTGATGATGGGCGCTGATAAAGGTTGAAGCGATGATGGGCGCTGATGGAGGGAGAGTGTTGATTTCGAGAGTTTTGGTTTCAAGAGTGAGTGAGAGTGGAGTGGAGGGTTCGAGAGTTAGTGAGAGGAGTGGAGGTTTCGAGAGTGAGTGAGAGTGGAGTGAATATTTTGTCTATTTTATTTTTAATAAAAAATAATTTGATTTTTACATATGAAATATGTTCGTAGGTAACGTTTTTAAAATTTTTTTTATATATTTTTTTATAATATTAGTTATCTACGTAAACTTTTATAGGTAATGCTTTGTAGAAAAGTTTTCCACCAAAGTCAGTCATGGTTACCTACGAAACTTTCGTACGTAATTTATTTTTCTGTTACCCACGAATGTATACATTATCTACGCCTACTTTTCGTAGATAAAATAAAATTATCTACGAAATATTTTTCGTAGATAAATTTTCCTAGATAAAAGCTAGTTTTCTTGTAGTGCTCCTTTTTAGGATGGTGCATGCTGTTGCAGCGAGATCTCCTCCACAAGTTGATCCCACATCCACATTTTATGGGATATTATTTTCCACACCAGGCTTCAATTACAGAGCATGAAATTTATAAATCCATTCATCACATATAAATAGGAGCTTAAATCCTCTTCCAAAATACAACATTTTCTCATCTCTCCTTTTCTTATCTTCTTTCTTTTCTCTCTTCTTTTATATCCTGGTTATACCTACTCTATCCTTGCTATTTTCTGAGATCCTCAGAAATTCTGAGAAGTTCTTGTTGTATCCTGGGGGATTTGTGCATACTACGGATAAATCCTTAAGGGTAGTGTTTTCAACACGCCTCAAAAATTTCCCTTTTTATGTTCTCATCATATTTTTACTAATTTTACTACATTCTTAAGGATTTATCTTATTGTTGAGAACATATATTTTAGTTATGTTTTCTTTTTTGTATCAAAAACAAAAGGAAAAGTGGATGAGAGTTTCATAGTGAGGAGGGAAATGACACTCTCGGTCATGTTTTGAGATTGAACTCACAACTCACAACACAACTTTGGATCTTCTCATTGTTTATTCTTTTGCAATCAATTTAGTTCGTTTTTGTTATAAAGCATGCACCTTTCCATAATTATTGTAGAAAAGGTCGTCGCCTTTGACCGCAAATTCTTTGGCATCCCCACCATGCTCAGTCGCATCAAGCCCTTCGATAACTCTGTCATCTCCATGGTATCTTCCCCGTTGCGTGGGACAAGGGTTTCCCTTGGCACATCCACCACGAGTCTCTTCCCTCGGTAGTTTACTCATGTGAGCTTACTTCATCAACAATGCCCACCATTGGCGCATCTCTCTGTCGTGTTGTGGCTATCACCGATGATGCCAAACGCAGTTTGCATCGTCACGGTTCTTCGAGCCTCGCTGTAGCTTGGCCACTGCACCAGTCACCATGGCTATCGCTGCCACCAATCCTTTCCTAACCGCGAACTGCAACGATAATGGCAAGTCTGGAGTGCGTTCTGTTCGTGGTGGAGATTGCCAAAGAAGATGGACAAGCACATGACGAGCTTTCTACAAGTTTCCATTTAGGGGCACATTTTGGCCAATGTGCATCACTCATGGTTCTAGATGGTGGTATTGTTTGACCAGGTGGAGGCGTCATCACAGGGACTACGGGACGCGAGGCAGCAACATGGAGACTGGCCCAAGATGGTTCATGCGCAGTACGTGCGATGGACAATGTCTCCAATGGCAACATGACGAACGGTTACAATATGGAGTTCGCCAGAGATGAAGAATAATCTGCCCCACGTGCCTAATAAAAAAGAGGAGAAGTTACGTAAAAAAAAAGGTTTTAATACATGAAGATGGGCTTTGAAATCATAGTTGTAAGTGGTTTCACTGTTGGGAGGTCCATGATTATTCAAGTGATTACACTAGTTGAATACAAGTACACTGGTGGGTCCCTTTGTTGAATAATTTTGTTCCTTGAAGAAATGGTGGTGGGCCATGGGTGTGCATTCTACGGAAGTGACATATAATTCAAAATTGAAAGCCTATAATATTAAGGTGCAAGGTTGGTCCATAATGTTTTGAGATCAAAGTGGGCTTTCAGAATGAACTTTCGTGGGAGCTCATCTTCAAGGACGAAGTTATACGGTGGATGATATCATCAGGCATTTATTTGTTTGCCCATCATGAATATTTAAGATTGTGGGGGTTAGATAATTTTACTCAATTATTTAAAATAAAATAAAAAAATAAATGTGTGAATGAATATAACCCATTTTCAAAGAAAAATAAAGGTATAATTAGTCGTATAGTACTTAGTTTGGGGCTAGGGTGTCAAATAGGTACCCGGTTTAAAAAAAGTGTCAATTGCATCCCAACTTTTGAAAAAGTGCTTCAATTAGGTCCCTTTCAGACAGAGTTGACTAACGTCGTTAGTCAACGTGCCACGTGTCAGTCTTTGGTTTTTTTTATTTTTTAAAAATTTTTTAAAAATTTTTTTTAAATTTTTTTTAAATTTTTTTAAATTTTTTTGAAATAAAAATAAAAAATGCCACGTGTTAAGTTCCTGTGTGTGACACGTGGCATTGTTAATGCCACGTGGCATTGCAATGCCACGTGGCATTGCAATGCCACGTGTTAGTGTCACTATCAGATGTCATTGTGTTGATTTCGTTTTAGTCCCCATATATGTCTTTTTATTTCAATTTAGTACCTAAGTGTGTATCTGATTCAATTTTGTCCCAATTTTTTTAATAATTAAAATATTTTTGTAATCCATTTTTTATAAGATTAAAAATAATTAAGTATAAATATTTTTAAAAAATTAAGTACTCATGTTTTGTTAATTTTTTTTAAATAGTACAATATTGTCTCTTACTAATTTTAAACCAAAATTTCTATTGGTTTGAATGTTATACTAATTTTTTTTATTATTAAAAATGACTTAATAAAATGACTTTTACCACTAAATTTTAATATAAATATCAAATACTTAATTTTTGTTAAACTTTTATACTTAATTACTTTTAATTTTATAAAAAAATGGATTTTAATTATTAAAAAAAATTGGGACAAAATTGACTCAGATACACATACTTAGGTACTAAATTGAAACAAAAAAACATATATGGGGACTAAATCGAAATCAACACAATGGAATCTGATAGTGATACTGACACGTGGCACTGACAATGCCACGTGTCACACACAGGGACTTGACATGTGGCCTTTTTATTTTATTTTTCAAAAATTAAAAAAAAAATTAAAAAATTTTTAAAAATTTTTTAAAAAAATAAAAAAAACCAGAGACTGACATGTGGCACGTTGACTAACGGCGTCAGTCAACTCTGTCTGAAAGGGACCTAATTGAAGCACTTTTTTAAAAGTTGGGATGCAATTGACACTTCTTTTAAACCGGGTACCTATTTGACACCCTAGCCCCAAACTGGGTACTATACGACTAATTATACCAAAAATAAATAACTAGTTATTTGGGATGACTTTTATTCTAATGATATTTAATAGTACCTCAAATATGAAAAATAGAAAATATGTCATTATATATGTGGATAACATGTTATGAAATGAGATAGTTTCTTTCAAATATAAGTTGGTTAGTTGGAGCCAATGTGAATCTTTAAGATAGAATCATAAGGAAGGGTGATAGTATTACTATCCCAAAAGTGTTATTGAAAAACTTCTTAGGAAGTTTAGAAATTATAAAGGAGTGAATATCCCTTATAATACTAATTAAAGAAAAATAGAGGAGAATTATTTTCTCAACCTCAATATGCCTAGATAATTAGGAGCTTACTACCTTTGATGGTCTTTTCTAGACCAGGTGTTGCTTATGCAGTAAGTAGATTGAGAAGATACACTTAATATTCTAATTAGGAATATTGAGACTTATGAGATGCTTAAGAGATTCAATGGAATATGTCATTGAATATAGAGAATTTCCCCATTGTACTAGAAGGGTACAATGATGCTAACTAAATATCTGATTCAGACGAGACAAAATCCACTAGTGGTAATAGGTTCACACTTGGAGTAGTGTGATTTCATGGAGATCAGCCAAGCAAACAATTATTGTTAGATCAACAAGAAATATGAGTATGTTGTTTTGGAAAGGGCTGATAGTGAAGTTGAGTAGTTGACGAACTTCTTAGCTAACATTCCACTAAGAATGAAAATACTTTGTGATTGTCAATCGACAATAGCTAGCTAAAGAGTGGAACGATTTCCATTGAGTATGTGAAGTCAGAACAAAATCTAGTAGATCCTCTAACTAAACCCTTGGGAAGAAACATGATATTAGAAACATCGAGGGGAATGGGACTTAAGTCACTTCCAAACAAACAAGTGATGGTAACCCAACCTTTGTGATTGGAGATCCCATGAATAAGGTTCATATGGGTAAAAATAAGTCACTTGTTAGTTCTGATAGCACTAAAATTGATTTTTAAATCAATTATGTCCAATCCTATGGTGTGTGTGAAAGTGCTAAAATTGCATGATTGAGAGATTAAACTTTGTAATTAAAATTCCATGAGGTGTAAGAATTTTAGCTTAAACAAAGTTTTAATGATTTTCATATCCCTTATGGGTGGTGTATGATTTGCAGCATACACTTGATGATGGGCCGCTTGTATGAGGTCTTAGCATGATCTCTGGAGCACTCATGAATAGCGGGCACGCGCATGGCCTAGTAAGCGCAACACAACGATAACAATAAGAATTGTGGAGGTGTATTGTGATTGATAAACCACTAACACACATCAAGTGTCCTTGGTTCATATAGCTTTCTATACCAATTACACTGTGTGTTAAGTTTTCCAATCTAAGACAGGTTCATATAGCTTGCTATATCAGCTCTGATGCATTACATCCTATATGAAACCCAAGATTTTCTCTTTTCTTTTGTCTATATCTTATATTTTGCAATTTGTGGGGGATTGTTATATATTTATAATTGTATTGCAAAAATAACAGTGTTGCAGTTGTTGCAATGTTAGCAAGCCTCCCTCCTTTTTAGGATGGTGCATGCCGTTACAGCGAGATCTCCTCCACAAGTTGATCCCACAACCACATTTTATGGGATATTATTTTCCACACCAGGCTTTAGTTACAGAGCATGGATTTTTTAAATCCATTCATCACCTATAAATAGGAGCTTAAATCCTCTTCCAAAATACAACATTTTCTCATCTCTCATTTTCTTATCTTCTTTCTTTTCTTTCTTCTCTTATATCCTGGTTATACCTACTCTATCCTTGCTAGTTTCTAAGATCCTTAGAAATTCTGAGAAGTTCCTATTGTATCCTAGGGGATTTGCGCATACACTGCGGATAAATCCTTAATGGCAGTGTTTTCAACATGCCTCAAGAATTTACCTTTTTATGTTCTCATCATATTTCTACTAATTTTACTACACATTGCACTATACAACATCACATTTTTCCTTAGAAATGAACATATTCATACAATTCACACAATCATAATAAATTCAGACCACGTAATCTAATTGATTTTCAGCATTCAAGCCTAGGCTCTATTCAACCTTACATACACAATCAACATAAGTTTCTCATCATATCCATTCTCATCAAGTCATGAAAAGCTTTCATAAAAAAATTTTATCATAACTCATGCAATTCACAACATTTATCATCCTTCTGTTCCATGTTTCTCTATTCTTGATCATCGAAAACCCTATTGTATTTAATCAACATAATAAACCTCAACAAAATCTCCTATTTCTGTCATGGCATATCTTCTAGCCATCCCAAACTTACCCAACGATATTAAGGAACCGCCCAACACTAATTAAGAAACCAAAAAGTTACCTATGCGAATCAAATTGGCCAATTGATTCTCTATCAACAAATTTATTGTTTTCTTGTATCAAATACATATTAGTTTTTTTTTTCTCAAATTAAGCTAAAAAAAGCCTCAATTTACCAATTTGATACATCGTAAGGTATATTCACTCATTATACATCCAATTCATAATTACTACAATTTTCCACAAACTAATCATCATAAATTTAGACCAATTCAACCAATATAATTTCAAACCAAATTCCTTCTTCAGTCGACATAACCAACCTCACAAATAAGACTACAATTTCATTACCATACAACAGACCACATAGTTTATACCAATACTAACAATTTCATGTATTTCTTAGGCACACAACGAACTTCAATTTCAAAGCAACTCATCTTAGATAGTCAATACTTAGCCATCAAACTATGATAACTAGTTCCTTTTATTAACATAACAACTCATTCAACTGAACAATCACTTACACATACATAATTCAATATCACATATATATCCCACATCCTTATCATCATTACCATTCTAGACACAAGGATCACACACATAAAATACATGTACAACAATTCATTAGCATCAATATAACATAAAAGGAATAAGAATTATTTCAATCCAACCAACCCATAGATCACAAGGCATATCAAGAATTGGAACTTATAAAAATAATTAGCTTTCATTACCTTAAAATAGCTTTTCCTCAAAGTTAAGCTTCCTCAACTCAAGAAATATTGCTACTCACAACTAGGGACCGAGAATGGGTTATCCAAACAAGACAAAATTCAATATATGGTAAATCAAGATGAAATTATCACTTCTCTCAACTGACCCCACTAAAATTGACGGCTAAAACAAAATAAATACTGAAGAATGATGCTTTTATATAGTAAATAGAAAGATATTCTTTTTAAAATTTGATCATTCCAAAACGTTCCTTAACTTCTTAATTTCATCATGGTGTAATTAAATTTTGAAATAGATGGAGATGAAAGATGAATTAAGAATAGAAGAAAGAGTGAGAGGAGGAGAAAAAAAAAGAACACGAGGTGGAGGGTCTTCCCGTTTCCACTTTTCTATTCTCTCTCTTGTATTTGTATTATATTATTATACTCATTTATTAATTTTAATTAATTAAATTTTTTAACACATTACAATAACAAAAAGTAAAGAAACAAAAATATTTTACAAAAATGGAAACAAATTAACAAGGATTAAAGTTGAAAAGAAAGGAAATTGTAGTGTCAAAAAAAACAAATATAACTTTTTCTTATTATATACTTACCTCTTTTTTAATCACATTTTTCTTTTCATTATTACTTCAACCTATAGTACATCGAGATAATGTTATTATGGTAAATTAAATATTATTCATTTTAAAATTCAAAACTTCAATACAATTTTATTTGTAAAAGAATTTTTTTTGATAAAGAAACACTAAAAGAACTTTAGATTCCTAATCAAATAATACTAAAAAGAGAGTGATCGATGTTACCAACATTATCTCAATAAATTTGAAGTTAGAATAATTATTAATTTTTTAATTTTTATAATCTAAAAAAACACTAAGAAGAATTATGTTAAAAAATTGAAAATATTTTTCGTGTATAATTATAATAATCAATAAAAAATGCTTCTACATATTATAATTTGATAATTATTTTATTATGATAATAATTATATCGAACATCTAATTATAAAAAAGTGTCCACCTTGAACAGATAAAATCGTAATTAAACTAAAAAAAGTACCTCACTTATGTAGGACGAACCTCGAAGTTGAAACTACCAACAAGACAAGAACCTAAAGTATGTACCATTTCTTGACTTTTGGCAATGTCTCAAAAGACCAACATACCACCACCTTTTACGCCAAAAGGTTATATATTTAACGTTTCTATATTTCCCTCTATAATTTAATTACAAAAGTAGTTTTGATGTACTTTTAATATTATAAAATACACTTGAATCGATTTTCGACCTCAAATTTTGTAAATGTATAATTTTAGTTTCTATATAATTTAATTTACAGATTTTTTTTTGTTTTCAAAATTATGTAACTTTTTCAATGTTAATAAATTGTATAATTGTTTATAGAGAATGTCGTAGATAAGTAATAATAATGTCAATTGTTTATTGATGTAAGATATTGATAATAGATTTCATAATTAAGTTTAATACATATTGTTTTGACGAGCATCTTAAATATTGTTGTTAACAGTTAACTAAAATTACTTAATTTAAAAAAAAAAACTTAAATAATGAAGTCTTCAATTAATATTTTATAGGATCAAAATTCAACTTTCTTAAAAAGATGCACTATAGAAAAGTGAATATATCTTAACGTTTCAAATTCATTTAGTGAAGTAAAAGCAAATGCACCCCACTTGCAAGTCCTATACCTGAAAAAAAAAGGTTTAACGAGCTTCCTTTAGAATAGTATATCTCTTTTATGCTAAATAAATTGATTGCTTCACACTAATCAGCTTTAGTGGAGAAATGTTCATGTTCTGCAAAGAAAAGCTTTAAGCTTTCCCTCTACCTGTAATTTCCAACATTTATTTTTTTAGTTTTATTAATTTTTTGTTGCATATTCATCTGGAGTTTTGTTCATTTTCCAGTTTCACCAAAAATGACAAATGGGTATGAGTTCGTGTGAGAAGGGTTTGTTTTCTTCTATTGATTTTGACTAGTAGTTTAGATACTTTGCTTGTTGAAAGAATGAGTGTGTGTTTGTGGGGGTAGCTTTCATTCGTTTTTTCTTGAAAAAAAAAAGGATTTTGGTAATTGTAGTTGAAGTGGGTATCTGTTATTTTGTGGGGGGCAAAAAGGATGATTCAGTTGTTGTTCTTGGTGCTTTTTGTGGAGGGTGCTATGGCATTTCTTTTGTTGGTGAAGATTGGGCCATTGAGAGATCTTGTTATTAAGACGCTGGATCAGATAAAAATGGGGAAGGGTCCTGCTACAGTGAAGACCATTGCTGGCACCATGTCCGTGATTCTCTTCTCAAGTCTTATGAGCATTGTTAAGATCCAGAACAAAGGTGCCAAGCTTGGTACTATGTCACCCATGGATCAAGTTCTGTGGAGGACCCACTTGCTGGAGGCTTCACTCATGGGTATGCTCAAACACCTTTCTTCTGGGTCACTTCATTCTCTCTCTCTCTCTCTCTCTCTCTCTCTCTCTCTAAATAAGCAGAGATGTAGTTACTGTTTGTTATGCGGCTACGAGTGAAAATATTGATTTTGCTGGAAAATGTGGCAATGCAGTGTTGCTGCTGTGAATGTTTTGTTTGACAGATCTTAGGTTTAGGGGTTCAGGTGAAGAAGGGTGCCTTATATTTGCAGTCTTTAAATTTAATTGTTGTTTGGTATTTGATCCCATTTTGGTCTCATCATTTTGTTTTGATTGTTCTCCGGAAATTTAAGTTGCCCCTTTTGAAAAAAATTGTTTGAACGTGTTGCAGATCTGAGGTTCATTTGTGTTATTTTTTATCATTTAAGGAAATCATGTTTATCAGTACTGAGGTTATATTTAGATAAAGTATGTTTAGAAGGTATCATTTTTAAGATATGTAAAATGCTTTGTGTTGTGCCTTATCGTGAACTACTTTATTTTGGATAAATTATAACAGTCGAAAGAATTGGCAAATATCAAAGGATTTAATGGTCTATGTTTTCTCTTAAAAAACAAGGAATTTTAAGTTCAGCTCTATTATGTGGAATTTCAAAATTGTTATGCTACTTGTTCCTCCTTTTGCTGCTGTTGACTGAGCCACTTGATTGATCCAATGCAGAGCTTCAATCTGTGTAAGGCTTTGTGTGACTTGACTCTCTTTGACCTTTGACTCTGTTTTGAGTTAGTTGTCAAAGATTCATAATGTGCCATGGCATGATATCAGGTAGGCAAGTACTGTAGGGCAGAGTTCTCAATCTTGAGAGGGATCTGTTTCAGGAAACATTGGAGAGAAATTGTATTTTGGAATGAGTTTTATTCTTTTTTTTTTTTTTTTAGGAAAGGTTGTGAGAATTGAAACTCAGCAAAGTCCATGTGCCTGAGAAGGATTTTGTCTAGTAAACTGGAATGTTGTGTAGTTATGCCTGGAATGGGTATATTGATAGGGCAGAAAGGTTTCTGATAAGATGCTGGATAAGAATTTGAACTCATGGCATGGGTTGCTTGCTGTTAAAAATGAGAATGTGGAGACTGCTATAGTTACTTTAATAGTATGTTACATTGTTACCCATTAGAGTACTATGAATTCAAGTGTGGAGTTGGAAATCCCACATTGAATGGAAATTAGTGAGTTGAGGAATATATAAGTATAAAGACTCACAAAACCTGGTGCCTTAAGATAGGTTTTGGGTTGGAAGTGGTATTTGGTCCTGTCTGAAAGTTGAGAGTTGAGGTGAAATTGAGAATTGAAGGACTTGTCGGATCCAAATCTCATCAGTTACATATATAACACACGAAAGGAACTAGATTGCTTTAATTGAAATATTGAATTCCCCTTGTATTAAATTCCTTGGTATTCTAATTGTTCTTTTGATATTGTCCAAAGATTGCCTAAAAGAAGATGTACATTGTTTTGTTCATGTTATCCTTCTCTTAAGTAGTGTCGAGAGGGATCTTAAGTAGTGTCCACACGATTAATGTCTCTGAATGTTGAATTTTTGATTCTCTTGTTTACCAGATTAATACTCATGAAAGATTAAACTAGTGCAAACATATTATATGTATAGATTAACCCACCCTTTCCCACATGATCACTAAGTGGGATTACTTGAACCCTACACACGAGAACACAAACTTAGTGAACAAAAACACAATGAAAAGAAATAAGTGGTGATAGTTTAGAACACTTGCTTTATTGATAAGCTTTAATACTAATTTTTTTCTCACCACAAATTTCTTGGCCTTGGCCACATATTAATGTTGTTTCCCTCTTCACTTATTTTATGTTCTGTTCTTTTCTACAACAGGCATAGCCTTTCAATAGTAATAATAGCTTTAGCAGAAGTAATACTAATAAAATAAGATGTATCAATGAAGTCAGAAGTGAGATGTGCCAATAAATTGGCAAATTGGTACGGAACTGACATGAATCCAAGCATCATAAATGGTAATAGTCTTGAAGAGGTTAGTACAGTCTGTTGTATCTGTGGTGCTGTAGAGTGTGTTATTATGGTTGTTTGTGTGATTTTGTAGAAATGAAAGTAGTTTTTGCTGTACTAAAGGTAGTGAAAGTATAAGTTCTATCTGGTTTCTGATGTGGTTGTGGTCATCAACAGGGTGGTTTTTTCAGTTGTGGACCTGGTGTTATATTTAGGGTGGTTGTGGGAGTGATAAACATGTTATGTTGATAAACATGTCTGCTGTCATGTCTTACTGAAGAGAAACAACAAATGCAGAATGCTATGTTGTATCTGCTTAGATTTTTTCCACTTCTGTGTGAAAAATATGTTTATTACTGCAGAAATCTAACCAGAACTTAGTTAAGCCTTTGAGAATGAACTATTTTCATGAGGAATTGATTTGTGTTTCTCAAAAGTCTTAATTGTCCTTAATCTTTGTTTCTAAATTCCATCTTCTAAAAGTGGAGTGTTTCCATCTGTAGCTGCATGAAAACTGAACTTTACATTTATTCTCATTACATTGCTCATATTTGCTCCCATATCACTAATATTTTTCCTTCTAGTGTTGTGTTTTCAAAGCTGATAGGGACAGAGAGGGTTTTCCGTTATTGAAAGTGCAAAATAACATCAAAATACAACACTTTGTTGGTGATATTAGATTTCTACAAATACATTTAGATTTCTTAAGTAACGCTATTTGTAGGTTTTTGGCGGAGAGACTCCAGGAAAATTTGACACTAATGAGTTATAAATTCGTAGAATTTGAATTCTCTATTGAGTTTTTACGTGTTGTTCTTCTACTGCCGTGCTTTGAAAACATACTTATGGACATTGATTTTGATGTTTTAAAATATATTAAAAATAATTTTAATATACCAACACATCACTATATTTTTAACTAAGCAGAGAACAATACCAAAAAACCTAACAGAGAATCTAGATTGAAATTCATATAAGTAACAAAACACTGTCATCAACCCAAAATCTTAAAACATGTTTGCAGATCCTTGTACTAATATATTGTTCATCTTGCTTGTTTTTACCAATTTGAAAATTCTAGCTCACCTTAAATTACCATCTGGGGATGTTCATATTTTATAGTATTAGTTGTTGGTAGTTCATTTTTGCTATCAATCCTTGCATGTTTGCTACAATGAAAGTAGATTTGATCTTGCCTTAATGGAGTTGATTTGATCTTGCAGGTTTTACATTATTCCTAGGCTTCATAATTGATCGTGTGCATCATTATCTCCAAAAGCTGAACAAGTTAAGGAGCAATGCAGGAGCTTCTAAAGAAGAAGTGGAAAGCATTGAGAAAGAGAAAGTTGAGCTGAAGGAAAAGGAAGAGAAAGCTTCGAAGGAGATAATTCAACTTAAGGAAAAAATTTCTGGTCTTTCAGAAAGTTTGAAGAAGACAAAGGTGGAATGTGAGGAGAAGGAGAAAAGAATTGAGACTGCTGAAGCTCATGTTAGTTCCCTCCAAAAGCAAGCTGCAGATCTGCTACTTGAATATGACAGGCTCTTGGAGGAGAACCAAAACCTTCAAGCACAAGCACTCAGGCACATCAAGAACTGATAAGAGTCAATTGCTTTTAACCACAAGTTTTGGAGAAGAGTTTTATCACATTCACACCATCATTAGTTTTGTTGCAAGATTATCATTATCATTGAAAAAGAAAAGAAAAACAACAAAGAGAAAATTTGGCCCTCTTGATGAAAATGAAACATTAATCAACATTCATTAAAATGGAGTGAAATCACCTTAGCCCTTCCACTATCCTTCTAGTTGAAAATGAAAGTAAAATGTGTTTTTTTTTCCTTATTACTTTCATTCTTCTGAAGTTTAAATATGTTTTTCAAGATCATTTTTAGTAACTAGAGATATGGAAAGTTCATATGAATGAGAATTTTAACATGTGGGTTTTACAAATAACAATGATTTTAGTTACATATATAATTAATATTATGATAAGATAGTTGGCCATGTAAGTTTTTAATTTATTGTTATGATTAATAGAATTTTTAAAATTACCTTTATTCAAAACATAACCTTTCTTGGAGGGTTGTTAATTATTATCATATAAATACGGGACAAATTGCAAAAATTACAATTTATCAAACAAATATGTTGATATTAAGAAGTATATATAATATAGATGCGATGATTTAAGAAAAAGTTTACATAATGTTGGTTCCGTTTATGTTTCTCAAAGGAAATTTCCAAATCTTCATCCATATTTCATGCATTTGGATTTCTTTCTTCCTTCTCTACAATTTAATTTTTCTTATTAGGTCGACTTCATTTTGTGTGCAGCTAATTTACTTATAACATAACCAGTATTACTTTTTTTTTTTTTTACTTTTCTATTTTTGTTAGAAATTTAATTGGTTACTTAAATTAAAACTTGGTGTAAGTTAATGTCATAAATGTTCTGTCGTGATTACCATAATCGAAATGGCGTCATAAATGTTTCAAGATGATCTTCGTATATGTACAAATAACATTTATATCTATATTTATATCTATCTATATTTACATCTACATACTATAAAAATAGAGAGGGAACTTTTTGAGAACATCTTGAACACGTGACAGTTTCTGGCCGCTCTTCAATTTTTTCTTAAAATATTCAACAATAAAAACAAATATGTTATTCAATAACATTTTTATGCTTTACAATAAATTTTAGGTTTAATTAGTATTATTTTTTTCTGAAGTTTCAGTTTGGTATCCGCTTTTAAAAAAGTTTCAATTTCGTCTCAATTTTTGAAAAATAATTTCAATTAGGTCCCTTTTATAACAAAATTATTAACACCATTAACAACGTGTCAAGTGTCAGCCTATGTTTTTTTTTTTAATTTTTAATTTTTTTTTAAAAAATTAGCCACGTGTCAGATCCTTGGTGTGACACATGACATTGTCAGTGGCACATGATGTTAATCCATGTTTTGTTATTCATGACTTTTACCACTAAAATTTAATATAAATATCAATACATAATTTTGTAAGTCATTTTTTAATAACAAATATCAATATAAAATTTATATAAATAATAAATTTTGTCTTAAAAGAGATACAATATTTCTCTATTAAAAAAAAATATTCAGATTAAATTGAAACAAATAGAGGGAGGACTAAATTGGAACAAATATATATGGGGACTAAATTGAAATCAAGACAATGACACTTGGCAGGGACACTGACACATGATAGTACCTTGCCACGTGGCACTAACAATGCCACATGTCACACCAAGGATCTGACACGTGAAAAAAAAAAAACCAGAGGCTAACACATATCACGCCGTTAACGATGTTAATATTTTTTTTTTCTGAAAGGGACCTAATTGAAATACTTTTTCAAAAGTTGGGACGAAATTGAAACTATTTTAAAAGCAGGTTCCAAATTAAAATTTCTAAAGGAAAGTGGATACCAATCGACTAATTAAACTTAAATTTTAAAAGCATATTAAGACTTTCTTAACTTAAACTTGGAAAATTCTTAGTAATATTTTAGTTATAGTAATATAATGATATACATAAAAATTGTTTTCTATTATTAACAATATTTTATATTTTATATTTTAATTATAGTATATAATGGTATATATAAAAATGATTTTTCATTAAGAGTAAAATAGATAATTCAAATCAATAAAATTTAAAAGAATATTAATATTTTCTTAACATAAAATTTGAGAAATTGTTTTGAAATGCTGCACCATTCAAGTTTATTTATAATACATAGAAATATATTCATTATGAAATATATGCTAATTTCATTTTCATTTAAATTTAAATTTACATTTTCATTTTCATTCCCATTTTTGTAACACGTTTTCGTTCCATTACTTGCAGTTATAAAATTAAGGCTAGAGTCATGAATGAAACAAATTCAATGACTTTGACATATATTTGCAGATAAACAAGGAGCACAATATACCTTCCTAGCCTTATTCCATTCAAGATTATGATTGGTACTTTGGGTGCAAACAATCATGACACACCAAACTATGAAAGACCAAGTCTTTGACAAAACATCATGGTAAGAAGTCTTAATAGTTGGAAGTGGTGAACAATTAAATATTGTTGCCTTCGGTTCATCCAAGCTAAACTCATTTGATTTACATGATGTGTTATATGTGCCAAAAATTACCAAAAATCTATTTAGTGTGTCAAAATTAACTAGTGATAATAACATTCTTGTGAATTTGATGCACATTGCTACTTCATGAAGGATGTAATACCCATAAGAAAGACACATAGTGGAACCAAGGAACAAGTAAGAGTCCACAATAACGAAGAACAAGTGGCATCAAAGTTTATTAGGCACAAGTTGTTGGCGAATATTGCATGTTGACATTATTTGCTTAATGGCCATAGAAACCTGATTTAGTATCTACTTTCTAGGTTTGACAATTGTTAAACAATATCAAATAAATTCTCTGTTGTAGTATGTATAAAAATATCCAAGTAAATTGCTTTCACGTGATTCGTATATTGTTATATACGAATTCTTCCGTAGAAATTATATACGAATTTTTATCCGTAAATAATTACATATGGATTTATCTGTAGGTAAACCTATAGAAGAATCTGTATATAATTATTTACGAAAAAATTTGTATGTAATTACCTACGGATAGATTTGTATGTAATGTTTGTTACGATCATTTTATCTATGAATTTTTGTCCGTAGGTAAAATAGTATTTTTTTACGGATTTTTTTGGATTACATACGGATTTTTGCTGTAAGTAATAAACATTTTTCTTGTAGTGTTTGCTTCCACAATTGAAGGACTAATGAAGTTTTTAATGGAAAATGAGAGAAAGAAATGGAATAAATATTGTTCTCTATTTTCTATAGACTATCCTTTATGATCTTTCTAATTCTTCTCCTATGTTTTTGACTGCTTGTAAGTAGTGAATATTTCCATTTTAGTTTTTGAAACAATACAAGAAAGCAAAGGTTTTTTACACAATTACCAAATTCTTTTGTGAAAATATTTTTCATATAGGTTTATACAGTTTCAGGAAACCATAAACAATTGGATTGATTTCCAATGGCGGAAAACACTCATCTCAAGTAATTATATGTAAGGCCTTTGATTGTATTGAAGCTCAAGACTAAAACGAAGTGCTTTTGAAAATTGATTGACCAAAGTTGAATAGACATGTCAAAGTGAGCCAACCCGGCTCACACGGGTTGGCTCACCATGAGCTAGGTTGAAAATGAGTAAACCCAACCCGACTTACTTTATGGTGAGCCAAAAATTTTGTAACCCGGCTCAACCCACCATGGGTTGGTGGGTTAAGTGGGTTGGCTCACCAACCCACATTCAAACTATTCAAATATTATTGAGCAACATTCTAATATTTAAAAATATGAAATTGTGAACCTATATAATTAGAAGTAGTAAATAATTATTAAAAAAAATAAAAAAAAAATTGTAAAAAAATGTTGATGGGTTAAGTGGGTCAACCCACCCTCAACTCGACTTGAACCCGTTTAACCCGTGGGTTAATTGAGCAGGGTTGAGTTCAACAAACTTTTAAAAAAGTTGAATTTTTCTCAACTCAACCCAACATAAATCCGTGATGAGCCGGATTGGCTCACGAGTTAAAATCTATTTTGATATCTCTAATTGAATCCCACTTGTCCGCATTGTAGTTCTCGTTAGATTCCATTCCTTATTTCTTAGAGAAATTAACTTCTAAATCACTCGTCAAAGTGTTGGACTCATCGTTTAAATTTAGACTCTAACTCTCGAATCAAATATAATTAATAATAAAAAATATTTCAAATATCAATAATTTTTAATGTATAAAATCGTATCTAACTTAATAATATAATGATTAATTATTTTTTATTTTTAAATTTAATTACTATTTGATAAATATTTTGTACTGTATTCTTGCTCTTTTCATATCCATTTATCATCTCTTTCTGTTTAGAATTCTATAAATATGCTATTAGTTTATATGCAGTTCTTTTAATTGAGCTAATTAATAATCCTTGGTGAATGTTTTATACAATAATTTATGCGTATAAATTGCTCCATTTGATAATTTTCTTTATATGTCATATCATTTTTCCCTCTGCTGTTTCCTACTAATTGTCGGCTTTCTAGAAAAGGTTTTAAATTCAAATTATAACAAGTAAAAAGTATTAGTCATTGGAAGAAAAGTCCTCTTAGAGCAAGGTAACAAAGTATCATTTTTCTTCTGAAGGATTAAGTTACATAAAACTTTTATTTTAAACTTTTATTTATGCGGAAGGTCTTGTTAAATAAATTAATACTTTTTTAGTATAATCAAATTTATAATTATACATAACATATTTGTCTACTTTTATAATAAATGATCTTAAAGAATCATGTAAGAATAATATTTTTTTAATAAATTAGTGTACAACACTTTTACACTAACAAATTTGAGCAAATAAACACTTTTTTTCTTTTCAAAGAAACTTTTTAGCAAATAGACTTTTTTTTCTTTGTCAAAGAAAGAACAGGAATACAACAATTACACAAACATCAACAAAAGTCTATACCATGATCGTCTCCATTTTCTTTAAGAACCAACCACTCTCGTAAATTTGGTATTAATAGAGTAACTTGCCCTAAGTATAAATGGAGTAAATAACTTACTATTAAAAAAAAATATTAAAAAAAAATTAATTTTAAAAAATAATTAATATTAGATATTAATTTAGATTATAATTCACAAAATAATTATAAATTTTTATTAACAAAAAATATTTTAGATACTAATAATTTTTAATTTATAAAATAATGTCTAACTTAATTAATATAATGAATAATTATTTTTATCTCTAAATTAATTATTATTTAATGATTTTCATGCTTGAATTTTAATTCATATGCAATGGAAAATCTATATTATCAGAGGGGAAAATTAGTTGGGTTAATCATAACGTGAATAACTTAATTCAAGTCTAACAATGAGACAAAACCATTATTTATGATCAGATTGTGAAAGTCTATCCTTACTTGGGACAAGTTAGAAAAGTCTTTTGATCCAGAGCCGAGAAATAAGCCATTATTTTCTTTTGTCTATTTCACCGAACCACGATACTGCTATATGATGCTGATATATATATATCAGAAGCAGAGCATAAGAGTGTAGGACTAAGTAGCAACAACCATGAAAAGCTTACGTTGTTTATTGGTGTTTTCTTTAGGAATTTTCATCCAAGTCAGTTACTGTCATAGCAGCATTACAACATGCTTGCCTCAGAACCACACTGCACTATTCATACTTGGAGATTCATTATTTGATAATGGAAACAACAACTACATCAACACCACCATCTCTTACCAAGCAAATTATTATCCCTATGGTGAAACAATTTAAAGAATTTGGAGATGATGAAAGAATTTAAAGAAGACATGATGAAGACATTTGAGATGACCGACCTTGGGTTGATGAACTATTTTCTCGGTATAGAGGTGAAACAACAAGAAGACGGCATATTTATCTCTCAAAAGAAATATATTGAAGCCCTATTGAAGAAGTTCAAGATGTATGATTGTAAACCTGTCGCTACTCCATTGGTGGTAAATGAGAAACTACAAAAAGATGATGGAGCACAAGAAACAAATGCATTACGCTATAGAAGTTTGATTGGAAGTCTCTTATATCTCACAGCCACAAGACCAGACATTATGTATGCCACAAGTCTTCTATCAAGATTCATGCAAAAGCCAAGTCAGATTCATTATGGAGTAGGGAAA
>Ga0214544_1006396_pt1 | contig 21780 bp, 10 predicted proteins | sample CNSS3metaG_FD_160074 | JGI IMG/M metagenome (GOLD analysis project Ga0214544, IMG submission 160074) | Root nodule microbial communities from cowpea collected in UCLA plant growth center, Los Angeles, California, USA - CNSS3 | ecosystem: Host-associated > Plants > Roots > Nodule | place: USA...
TAACAATGCTGAATCACTTTTTTCCCATAATTTCATAGCATGGTTCACATCACAAGTTTTATCATTCCCTTGTAGTAAGTAACCTCTCCAAAGGGGGTAAGCAGTACTTGTGATTCCCTGTCACTTTATTCTAATAATCTTTAATTGTAAAAAATGTTTATCATCCTTGAACTGCCACCAGTTGATTCTTGAATTTTTTTATAATTTTTGGTTATCACTTTATGATGCTTGAAAAGAACATTAAGGATCAATACCCTATCCTATGTAGCAAGACTTTCTCATAGACTCAAATCCTTTCAAGTTCTTTTAACTGAGCTTCTTTTCCAGAAAGAAATTTGCATCCTACAAGTGATCAGAGGTTCCTTCTATTCTTTAAAATAAGTGTTTTAATCTTGAAATCATATACAATTGAGAAATTTTTATTCGTATTTAGCCCTCGAAAACCAGAACTACCATGATCTCCTATAAACTACTAGCTTATGTCTATTTAGATTTTACGTATGAGAATATTTTTTTCTTGTGGAGAACTCTATATCAATCCCTCTTAATCTCTCTAAAACTTTTCTTTCGAAAGTGTGTCCTATTTGTAATGTATAGATATAGATATTATTGAAAGTCTCTTATGCAATCTGTTAGAATAAGTATTGAATCTGGGTAGAAAGCAGGTATTGGAAATTACTAGGAGTTTTACCTAAATTAGGTTTCTAGTTTAGTCTTTTGATCTTTATCTTCTCATTGTATCATATTTCTGCCATTATAAATATGAGAATCATAAGAGGGGTTTTACAAGCCCTTGAAAATCTATTTTCTCTCTTATTGATCTTAAGTCAATCATTAATTAGTTATGAAGGTAAAATCATGTCCTCGTTCCTTTTTATAGCCACCACAATTGTTTTTCCCTATACTTTTCTCTTTTCAATCTATCAGTTTCTTGAAGACACCTGATGCTAATCTTTCTTTCAATCATATATTGTCCACCACCTCCAAAGATTAAACTATCGAAGTACTAATATTCTAACTGCGAAACCTAATGAGGCACTTCTGGACCAGCTTCTTTTTACCCACATCTGTCCACTAAAAAAATGTAAGGATCATTGCTCATTTAATTCTAAATTCAGGTGCCGAGTGGCTCTACCTTATTTAGCACCATACCCAAGCCATATATATTACTCTAGCCTCCTAATCCTAAATTTTGAAATTTGAAATATTATAATCACCCCTGAAATAAAAAGGCAAATTGAGGTAATTTATTGGTAAGCTTAGACTTCTTTGACGAGGGCCGTCTTGCTTCCAGGAGGTCAAAGGGAGAGTTTCCCTATTTCATTAACTGAACAATTAAGTAACACCAGAAGTCTCTAAACACTGTATTTTCTCCATGATGACAGGCATATCGTGAATCAACTGGGACGATTTCACCCAGTCATGGCTCCATAGGCGATCCAGTTTCAGCTGCTGAGGAAATTGCTTTCTGCAAAGCTTGTGCCCGGTTTGGTCTTGGCTTGTATTTATATCATGAAGATTAAACGACAAATTCTAAGCTTCCAAATTTTTGTTTTGGTTGGATATTTTGTTGTATTGGTATCTTCTCATTAATGTGAATACAAGTAGACGACTATAGGTGGAAAAAACTCGAAGCCATATCTTTGTTGGTATGGGGATACAAATGCTTATGGGAAATCAAGTTTCTTTTATTGTTAAGGTACATTTATTATGGCTTTAAGTTTTGTAAGTTATGGTGGCCTAAAGCGTTCAATTAACAAATGAACTATTATTATTATTATTATTTTTTGCTCCTATTATTAAGTTCAATTAACAAATGAACTATTATCAGGTAATCTTTCTTGACTTAAATATAAGAAAAACAATCATCTAGGGAACTGATGATATAAATAAAATTTAGCAATTCTGCTTTTATTTAATATTGTTAACTTGATTACCAATTTTAGTAATTGTTTCAAGATAATTAAGATCATTACACAAATTTACTAATATTCTCAGTAAATGAAATTAACACTTTTTTAATGATTAACATCAAGTACCTTTTGCAATAATTATTGTTTCAAGATTGGGGGTTTTGGAGTAGACTAATAGTGTTCACGTAGAAAGTTAATGAGCAATGACAAAAGTGTAAATAAATGCTTTTGGTATGTACAAGGTCACTTAGTCAAGTAGTTTTATACACTTGATCGGATATATTTGCTTCAATCCTCAAATTTTCCAATGTAATTAAAAACCAATGCAACAATACAATGAAAATATACAATTATAGGGGAACTAAATGCTTTTGGTATTTACAAGGTCACTTAGTCAAGTAGTTTTATACACTTGATCGGATATATTTGCTTCAATCCTCAAATTTTCTAATGTAATTAAAAACCAATGAAACAATACAATGAAATATACAATTATAGGGTTACATGAGAAAGTCCAACATAGATCCAACATAAACGAAATTTGCAGCAATGAAAATTCCTCGCCACATTAATTACCACATGGCAGCGAGTCAAAAACAAATCATACCTTAGTGTACTACTCTAACGACAATGTAGTCCCTGCACCCAAGCAAGCCTTCTCCTATATCAGCAAAGCTCCACATATCATTAGGGAAGAATTACACTTCTATAACTACAATGAAGTTCCCTACACCCAAGCATACCTTCTCATATATTAGCAAAACTCCACAAATCATTTAGGAAAGAATGACGGGTGCTCAAGCAAACAACCTTTCAGACAAACACTCTTAGTTAATAACTTAAACTGATGCACATAAAGAAAGTTGCAAGAAAGTATTATAAAAAACCAATTACAAAATAATAAGAATTTGGAATTAATCACCCTCAGTCTAAATGCTTTGTGATGATGATCTGTCCACGGACAATGGCAAGCAACAGAACCTCAAACAAAAAAGATATCTCAAACTTAATTATCCCGTTCAATGAAGTCTGTAAAATATTCAATACATACATTTTAACGGAAAATGATAACCAAAACATGTAAGTAATGTTAAAGTTAAAAAAAAAAAAAAAAAAAAAACACACACACACACACAACAACTAAACCATCTACTAGAAGCAATGCTATCCTCAACCTGCCTTCTCAAGACCCAAATCAATGACAAGCTAAAATCTCACATGTTAAAATTTGTTTTCAAACTGGTTTTTCATGAAAAACTACTCAACTTAATTGAATGAAATGGTCAAACTAACTAGAAAGTATCAACTAAAATTAGAAAAAACTGAATTTCTCAAGAACAGAAATTAAGGGACAAAAAAATATAAGTTGTAGCGTGTTCCAAGCACCATAGTTCTAACCGAAGAATAGATTAAAAGTGGGTGCATGCATCCCAAATTCCCCATTCCGAAACGTATATTTAAGAAGGCGAAATTGTATCTTTTATAAATGGTTAAATTATTTATTTGATCCCAATTTTCATAATGAAATATCAATTTGGCCCTTTAATTTTTAAAAGTCTCATTCAGGTTCCTAATTTTAAAATGTTGTATCAATTAAGTTCATTTCGTTTAAATTGGAGAAATGCCGTTAACATATGCTTACGTGGATATGTGTAATCGAAACGTGTCATTTATATTTAGATGCATAGAAAAGCAGTGTAAAACTAAGTGCTTAAAATATACAAGAGACTATAATCAATGATTTATATTGCAGCAACATTCTAGTAGAAAAAAATAAGGTGCTGCTTCAATCATATTATCAACTCGATAAGATAGTTTTGCATATATCCAAAGCACTGATACTTCAATGCAGACTGATTTTATTTTAAAAAGAAGTAACAACACAAAGAAATAAGAGCACATACCCTTGTCATACTTTTTACCAACAGGGTTTGCATCCTCAACCTTGAAAATGTCATGAAAATGTCATCAAACGGATCATGATAAATAAACACCATAATTTAGAAGATGAACATTATTTCTTATTTATGAGCATTAAAGAGGTCACAATGAGTATAGATTTTCTCATCTTTTCAAACATTGACAAACATGAACCAGATAAAAAAGATAGAACAGTGGAGGAGTTCTGCCACACGAACCAGCCCCAAGACAACTACATATTCACCACCAGCAGGAAAAAAAAAAGGTATCAAACTCATAACAAAACCACCTCAGCAGTTAATTTCATTTCTCTACGCAACATCAATTAAAATATAATAATAATAATAATAATAATAATAATAATAATAATAATAATAAATGAGTAACAAATTTAATCACAAAGTCACACCGCCCCTGTTTCAGCTTAAACTTTTATAATACATCAACGTGTAACTCCAAATACACCCAAAAATTGAATTCAAAATTCACAAACCAAAACCACAAAGCTGTGGAGAAATCAGCACAAACAATAAGCATATGTCTCAACAAGGCTAGATTAAATTTAATGCCTCAACATAGCAAAGATCCCTGTGTAAAAGTCATGGTTAAGATAATTTAGCTACAAACCTTTTCCTAATACTTTAATTCCTTTACTAGCCCACAAAGATTCCAACTAAATCTCCAAGTTCATATTAAATCTGATTACCTTTTCCTAACACTAAAAAATTTTGTTAACAAAAATATGATCAAGTACAATAATCATGCAAACAAATTGGCGAGGGTGCAATTCAGAGATGGAATGCAACACCAAACTTTAAAGAATGAGCTCAATCCCAAACAAATAAACTAATTTTCAAATAACTGGAATCCAACCTTTTTTAATAGAATCCAACCACACATGAAGAGAAGAAACTGAAACTCCTAAATTTAAATAAAGACAACGACATTTTTAGGCTAAAAAATAAAATAAAATTCAAAAGCTACCCATCTAATTCCTTGTCCTCACTGTCCATCTACTCAACCCACTATCCCTGGCTCTTTCTCAAGTCATAATTAAACTCCTTTGAACAATTTGTAACAGTATCAAAATCACAAAAAACGCATTCAAAGATATAATCATAAGTACAATCGCACAAAAGTAAGACTCCAGAAATTAACATAAGTGGAAAGAAATTTAAAGAAGAAAGAATGTGAAAGATGAAGGTAGGTTTATGTACGGACCCTGGACCCTGGACCTTGGACCCCACAAACCCCACAATAAAATCAGAACTCACCTGCACTTCGACGACAGTGGAAGCTCTCAATGATTCGCGTATCAACTTAATGTTATTTCTCAAACTTCTAACCTGCACAAAAGATAATATCTATTTAGAGAAAAAACAAACTTAGGATACCTATCATTCATGAGAGCTTAATGCTATCACTCCAAATCATAACGTGAAAAACATTCCTTTCTAGATTGTTGGTTGTATTACTACCTCTCTATTCTGCATAAATTTTCATTCAAAAATGGAATTGACCTAAAGGGAATACTTAATCAGAGACAACCAATTTAGCATACACTTCAGGGATACTGAGAACTAAAATAGAAGTTGCACTTGCTTCATTCAACAGATATGTTAATCCTCAATAACTTGTTATAACTCCTCGTAACAAACTTGTTGTTATGAATTAATGATTGTCCATTGATTTGATACATTTGCTGATATGATTCATTACTCTTTATGATAAATAAATATTAGTATTAACTAAGTTGATTTGTTTCCTTTATGAATTACATATTGTATCTATAAATAGGACTCTTCCTATCAATAATAATACACACATGAGTTGCTCCCTATTCTCTATTCTCTATTGTTTCTTTCTCTTCTCTCTTATCTATTATTCTTTCTTCCTCTCTGTTATTCGCTTTATTTCATAACACGTTATCAGCACCATGCTCCAATTGAGGACTAGTGGAAGTTTTTTCTCTCCAAGGATAATGCTCTGCGTGTCTCAATCCAGGCTCTTTCTAATCTTTTCTCAATTTATAATTTTACCTTATACTCTCCCTCTTGTGACAAGAATTGTTTGACCTTATCAATTTTTCATCTGTCTTATTATTTATTTTTATTATGACGATGATTATTATTAATATTATTATTTTGATGATGATGATGATTATTATTAATATTATTATTTTATGTGTTAGTTATAGACACGCGAAAAGTTGCAAAATTTGGATTTGTGACCCTTGATATTGTAAGGAAGAATTCCTTTTATTGGATTTTAAATGTTGAAATACATTTAGATGCAATGGATAATTGGATACCATTAAATAAAGAAATAAAGCATCTAAGCAACTAACTTGCTCATGCGACAAAAATATTGTGAAAAAGGATTCACAAATATTATGAATTTATTTCATGCCTATGTATGGCTGGCTGGATAAAGCAATAAAGCTTTTGATGAAAAATCATGAGATCCGCCTAATCTGCTCCATTCCCAGAAGTGAATGCAGCAATCAATATTATGAATTTATTTCATGTCTTTGTATGGCTGAAAAAAGTAATGAGCTTTTGATAGAAAATCATGAAACCTGTCCAAATTGGTTCTGCTCCATTCCTAGAAGTGAATGCAGCAACATTTTATTTATATTTTCATGATCGTGATCGTGATCTTGATTATGGACATGGTTATAAAGAAATTTTCAAAAACACATTTTGTCACCAGAAGTAGCACAATAATGTGAAAAAGAAAGGAAAAGGAAAATGTGAAAATATTGACAAAAAGATGAAAGTATATATTATCATTACAGTGGTAAAGGCCATTTGAGTTGTACTTATTGTACATCAAAGCATCTTACAAATAATGAGAATAACATAGAAACACACTTTGCTTATGAAGATGGTGATTCTGATTATGGCCATATGGATGCTACTCATCTTGATATTGTTATTTTCTTTGCTAAAGCAAATGGAAGCATTGATCACCTCATTGATTATGAGAGTGTTAAAAAAAAATCTCATATTGATACTGTAAATTAATCACTTATTTTAAAAGATAAGAGGAAGAAATGGAATATGGGTACAATAAAAGAACTTTAAAACTGCAGTAAATACACCAAGGTTAGCCCACAATCATTGATATATTCTAAAAAATATTGCAAATTTTGAGAACCCAATAAATAAATAAATATATAAATATTTTCTACAATTGAAAGAATCACACTAATCTTGACGATAAACAACATGGAAATCATAGTATACAGACCTGAAAACCAAAAATACACTGCAAAAAATCGGACACATTAGTGTTCCTCGATGAAGGAATGAAGTAGCCCCTGGGCAACTCTGGCAAGCCACTGAAATACTTCAAAGCTGACATTGCTGCTTGCACCGAACAATCATTTTTTTCAGGTAAAAATGAGTAGACCTGAATAGTAAAAAATTTGGAATCCCAAACAAAGTAACTCACCTCAGGTAAAGAAACAATAGCATTTGTTGAAGAAGATGTGTCTAAGGGGATGATGTTGTACGCAATCAGATCCTCTGTCAAAGCAGAATCTGAGTCCATAACCTGCTTCAGCTGTAACAAAAACCCAGATGAATAGATGTTGAAGTTCAGAAAATATTCCCATGTGGTTGCATGGGAAATGGAAAAGTAATAACATATATACCGATCTTGTGACACACCTCGACCTTCACTGTTAGGGTCCAAATTTTGAGATAAAGAATAAGTTTTTCTGCTTTGTATTATTCATAACTCCACTAGTTCTTCCTAAGTCTCTAAAAGCCATGACTTATCTGATTTTGGTAACAATGAGACAAAAATAATTTCTTTTTCATATCCATTATTCAAAATAAATATGTGTACGAAATAAAGTTTTATTGTCTTTCAATTTTGTTTTACACCTTTTAAGAAAATGAAAAGTAATTTTTTGACAATTTTTTTTACAAACTTTACAAAGTTTTTATATGTAAAATTTAATTGATTAAATTTTTTTATTTTTAATCAAAATAAAATAATAAAATAGTACTTTTTTTTATCCTTTTAAAAATAAAGTAGTTTGTCAAAATTGTTAAAATTTTATTAGTGAAAATATCGTACCCTAAGAAAATTTCAATCTTTTTCATGTATTATTATATCGTGAAATAAAATTCATGAGTAAAATTACACAAAATTATTTACTATCCCTTTATTTTCAATTAAATATTATGGCTATTTCTCTCCCTCCATCTCTCTTTTAGAATCACATTATGAAATCATTTCATATATGATTTAAAATAATCTATCTCAATCATCTCCAACTTTCATTTTTTTTATTTCTATTTATAAGATAATTTTAAATATCAAAACATAATTAGTTAAAAAATTTAAATACTACAATTTATAATTACATAACCCTTGACAGTTTTGCTATGCACACCAGTAGATATTGATTTGATTCTTACAAATTTTGTTTATGAAATATAAGATTATACCCAAACCCACAATAGCCCTAATAACTAAAGGTTCTATTAATAACAAAAGTTTTTATTACACATCACAATATTCATAAGTTTAAAACACTCAGTTAATGCTTATATCAAATATAATAACACCTCCATCTAAATACCTGCAAAAACATATTCATAAAATACATCATATTCAGATAAAGGTCAGAACAAAAATACAAAAATTGATTGTCACCGTTAGTCTCTTAACATCAATGAACATTTATAAAAGAGTATGTATTATTAAGTCTATATATTCACAATGATAGAATAGGCTGACGGCCAATCAAGTAATCGTCCAAAGTTCTCCATAATTGATAAGAACTATATTTTATCACATTCAAGTAACTCTATATATAAAGGTATGGATATGAAGATCAATTTAAGATTTCATTTAATCCTCAAGAGAGTTAAATATTATTTTAACTCGTGATCATAATTACAGTTAGTATTCAATATTATTTTGCGTGGTTAACTATAAATTATTTTGCATAATTAATTATAAATGCAAAGCAATTTTTAAGACAAATACTTTACTATCATTATTCAAAAGTTAGAATAAGATAAATATTTTTTATTTTAACAAAAATACCTACATACCAGACAGTCTTCTAGATTCTATCCATATAGACTTTATCCAAGAGTATGAGCAATTAAGACTCTATCCAAGATTTCCTGAGGTATGGGCTCACCCCTCCTTCGTTCAAGGGGAATTCATTCTTGTCGTGTGCCCTAATGTGTTCCATTTATCCTATGCATATCAAATTAGAATTACATTAAATTAGAATTAATAAAAATTGTACTAGGAAAAAACAAAACAATGATCTATCATACCTTTAGATCTCCAGGAGTCCTGTGGTCTGCATCCGAGAAAGATCGTAACTAAACCTCACACCACCTTCATGATGGTATAAATGTTATTAGAAAGTGAGTTCTCCACATACAGGTAAACTGATACTGATATTATTGATAACATCATACATCTCAATTCCAATTCAACCGTGCGCACAAGAGCGCACCGAGACACCTTTCAGTTTGATGCCCTTCATTGCAGAGTTTCTCAATTTTGTCAATGAATTCTGCTACATGTGATTTCATGGTGTCGCCCGGTTAGAGTTGCCAATTATGGTGTATGTTGTGCAAATAAAATTGCTAAGTAAAAATTGTAGTAGCTTTGCAATTAAGCATGACTTATTTATAACATGCAATCATGTCATTAACATGATAACATGCAAAATGCATGACATTAATTTAATAATAGAGTAATTTCACATGTAAATCTAATAATTATTTTAATTTATCCAATTAAAGATATTAATTGATAAATTAGAAGCTTAAAGAATACTTAGACAATTAAATATGCTCTAAATATTTATTTATAAATATATATATAAAAAAATATATATATATATATATATATATATATATATATATATATATATATATATATACATATATATATATATATATATATATATATATATTATAAACAAAATTTATATAAAAATTTGAAAGTAATATATAAAAATAAAAATATTAATTTTTTTTTTAAAAATGGCGGGTCAGCTCGTTAGCCCGTCCTATGGCGCGGCAAGCTACAGATTCTAACCCGTTTTCCATTGGCAAACTAGCTTGGTACAATTAATTGTTGGCAACTGAAGAATAGAACGAGTTAAATTGGGTTGGACAGTCAAAACAGGATAGACTTTGTCACCCATAATTTTTTCCTCTTTGTATTATTCATAACTCCACTAGTTCTTCCTAAGTCTCTAAAAGCCATGATTTATCTGATTTTGGTAACAATGAGACAAAAATAATTTCTTTTTCATATCCATTATTCAAAATAAATATGTGTATGAAATAAAGTTTTATTGTCTTTCAATTTTGTTTTACACCTTTTAAAAAATGAAAAATAATTTTGTGACAATTTTTTTTTACAAACTTGACAAAGTATTTATATGTAAAATTTAATTGATTAATTTTTTTAGTTTTAATCAAAATAAAATAATAAAATAGTACTTTTTTTATCCTTTTAAAAATAAAGTAGTTTGTCAAAATTGTTAAAATTTTATTGGTCAAAATATCATACCCTAAGAAAATTTCAATCTTTTTCATGTATTATTATATCGTGAAATAAAATTCATGAGTAAAATTACACAAAATTACTTACTATCCCTTTATATTCAATTAAATATTTTGGCTATTTCTCCCCCTCCATCTCTCTCTTTTAGAATTACATTATGAAATCATTTCATATATGATTTAAAATAATCTATCTCAATCATCTCCAACTTCCATTATTTTTATTTCTATTTATAAGATAATTTTAAAAATCAAAACATAATTAGTTAAAAAATTTAAATACTATAATTCATAATTACATAACCCTTGACAGGTTTTCTATGCACACCAGTAGATATTGATCTGATTCTTACAAATTTTGTTTATGAAATATAAGATTGATACCCAGACCCACAATAGCCATGATAACTAAAGGTTCTATTAATGACAAAAAGTTTTGATTACGCATCACAATATTCATAAGTTTAAAGCACTCAGCTAATGCTTATATAAAATATAATAACGTCTCCATCTAACTAATGCAAAAACATATTCATAAAATACATAATATTCAGATAAAGTCAGAATAAAAATACAAAAATTGATTGTCACCGTTAGTCCCTTAACATCAATGTGTTAGAAATATTTTAACATAATTTAAAAAATAAAATAATTAAAATAGAAATTACTGTTACTCATGTTTTTATAGACCTTTAATTTATGAGTTAATGCTTTTAATGGTTAACGACTATATTCTTATTACTATTTACTTATCTGTCTCCATTTTCTACCTATAAATACCACCTAGGTGCATGGGGAAACACACAACAACAGAGACAACAAACACTAGAGTCATCCTTAAAACGAGTGTAAAAATATTTTAGTTATCAACTAGGTGTAGAAAAATTTTAGGTGTCAAATGGATGTAAAAATATTCTAGGTGTCAGATGGGTGTAAAAAAAATTTAGGTGTCAAATGGGTGTAAAGATATTTACGGTGTCAAATGGGTGTACAAATATTTTAGGTGTCAAATGGGTGTAAAAAACTTTTCGATGTCAAATGGATGTAAAAATATTTGAGGGGTTAAATGGATGTAAACAAATTTTAGGTGTCAAATGGGAGTAAAAATATTTATGGTGTGAAATAGGTGTAAAAATATTTTTGGTTTCAAATGGGTGTAAAAATATTTCAGGTGTCAACTAGGTGTAAAAAAAATTTAGGTGTCAAATGGTTGTAAAAATATTTTAGGTGTCAATTGGGTGTAAAAATATTATAGATGTCAAATGTGTGTAAAAATATTTATTATGTCAAATGAGTGTAAAAGAATTTTGGGTGTCAAATGGATGTAAAAATATTTTAGGTGTCAAATGAGTGCAAAAAAATTTAGGTGTCAAATGGTTGTAAAAATATTTATGGTGTCAAATGGGGGTAAAAAAAAATTAGGTGTCAAATGAGTGTAAAAATATTTTAATTGTCAAATGGGTGTCAAAATTATTTAGGTGTTAAATGGGTGTAAAAATATTTTAGGTGTCAAATGGGTGTAAAAATATTTTAGTTGTCAATTGGGTGTAAAAATATTTTAGGTGTCAAATGGGTCTAAAAAATTTTAGGGGTCAAATGGATGTATAAGTATATTAGGTGTCAAAGGGGTGTAAAAATATTTTAGGCGCAAATGGATGTAAAAGTATTTTAAGGGTCACATGGGTGTAAAAATATTTTAGGTGTCAAGTGGGTTTAAAAAAATTATAGGTGTCAAATGGATGTAAAAATATTTTAGGTGTCAAATGGGTGAAAAAAATTTATGGGTGTCAAATGGATGTAAAAATATTTTAGGTGTCAAATGGGTGTAAAATAAAATTAAGTGTCAAATGGGTGTAAAAATATTATAGTTGTCAAATGGGTATAAAAATATTTTAGGTGTCAAATCGGTGTAAGATGTTAAATGGGTCGAAAAATATTTTAGGTGTCAAATAGTTGTAAAAAAATTTATGGTGTCAAATGAATGTAAAAATATTATAGATGTCAAATGGGGCTAAAAATATTTTAGGTGTCAAATGGGTGTAAAAACAAATTTAGGTGTCAAATGGGTGTAAAAATATTATAGATGTCAAATGGGCCTAAAAATATTTTAGGTGTCAAATGAGTGTAAAAAAAATTTAGTTGTCAAATGGATGTAAAAATATTTTAGATGTCAAATGGGTTTAAAAAAAATTGAGGTGCAAAATGGGTGTAAAACCATTATGTGGAGAAGAATTCGTAATGCAGTCCAAGATATATCTATAAAATTTTACAAATTTGACCATAGACAGTGAAAAACACTAAATTTTTAAATTTCACAATTTAGGTTATACCAATTTCGGGAAATACATAATTAGGGTTCGTGTCAAATTTATAAAAGAATCCCTTCATAATTAGACATACTAATTCGGGAAAAGTTTAATTTGAGAAAAATATTATAATAGAATAATCATAAATCACAATAAGATACTAACCACATATTGTGTGTTTTAAAATATTTTGTTTCCTAATTTTTTCTTTACCTTTTTTTTACTCTCATTCTTTTTTAATCATTTATGATAAAATAATCTTATAATTAGTGATAAAACCCTACTATCTTTTATTAACCAATGTCTATCAAGTTAATTTTTATTTTATTTTTTAAATAATAAATACATATAAATTTTAATATATAAATAAAATAGATAATACAATAACATTTTTACTAAATTTCATATAAATAAAATAATAATATATAAATATAATTTTAAAAAATATATTTAACATATATAAAAATTAAAATAAATAATATATTTAACATATATATATATATATATATATATATATATATATATATATATATAAAAAAAATATATAAAAAAATTTGAAAGTAATCTAAAAAAATAAAAATTTTAAAATTTTTTAAAAAATTGCGGGTCAGCCCAAAAAATTATAAAATAGTATGTATTATTAAGTCTATATATCGACAATGATAGAACGGACAGCCAATCAAGTAATCATCCAAAGTTCTCCATAATTGATAAGAACTACATTTTATCACATTCAATTTACTCTATATATAAAGGTATGGATATGAAGATCAATTTAATATTTCATTTAATCCTCGAGAAAGTAAAATATTATTTTAAGTGTGATCATAATTACAGTTAGTATTCAATATTATTTTGCATGGTTAATTATAAATTATTTTGCATAATTAATTATAAATGCAAAACAATTTTTAAGGCAGATACTTCATTATCATTATTCAAAAGTTAGAATAAGATCAATTGTTTTTATTTTAACAAATATAAATGAGCAATTAAGACTCTATCCAAGAGCTCCTGAGGTATGAACTCACCCCTCCTTCGTTCTAGGAGAATTCTTGCCGTGTGCACTAATGTGTTCCATTTATCCTGTGGATAGCAAATTATAATTATATTAAATTAGAATTAATAAAAATTATAGTAAGAAAAAACAAAAGAAAGATCTATCATACCTTTAGATCTTCAGGAGTCTTGTGGTCTGCATCTGAGAAAGCTCGTAGCATAACCTCGCGCGACCTTCATGATGGTATAAATGTTATTAGAAAGTCAGTTATCCACATACAGGTAAACTGATACTGATATTATTGATAACATCATACCTCCGAACTCCAAGTAATCCATCCGTGCGCACAAGAGCTTCTACCTTATCTACGGAGAATGGTCTCCTGGTAGGACCCTATTGTTCTTGGATTGAAGGAGTAGGCACCAAGACACTTTCAGTTTGATGCCCTTCATTGCAGAGTTTCTCAATTTAGTCAATGAGTTCTGCTACATGTTGTTGTTAGAAAATGATTACTCAGATAATATTAATAATAATAAAAATATAAAATGATATAATAATAATTATTAGATCAATAATAATACTGAGACAATATATAAAATAATGAATATTAATCACAGATCAACAATTATAATAACAATAATAAATAAAAGATAAAAGGTAAGGAGTAGAAATATCCTGGGTTGAGGCACGCATAGCGCTATCCTTAGAGAGAAAATGCCCCTACTGCACAGGGCTAAATAAATATATCAATACACAATCATATGTGTTTCTTATCATATGCGTTTCTCTCCCAAGATACAACAATCCGTCAGATCGATCGAGTGCAGCGAAGGATCTCCGAACTTTATGAACACCACTGTCTTAAAGATAATATAGAGAAGAAAAGAACACTCTTGAGAAAAATCTAGTATTTGTTATTCTATCTTTCCCCATGCACCTAGGTGGTATTTATAGGTAGAAAAAGGAGACAAAGAAGTAAATAGTAATAAGAATATAGCTGTTAGCCATAAAACACATTAATCCATAAATTAAAGGTCTATAAAAACATGAGTAATAATAAGTTTTTTTTTAATTTTAATTATTTATTTTTTAAATTATAATAAAATATTTCCAACAATCCCCCACATAATTTAAAAACAAAAAAGCAAAAATATATTATCTTTTAAAATAAAATATTGTAGTTCAGTGTAAGGAACCTTCCGGGTCTGACCCTTACACCTAGTGCTCATAAACTTCCACCCGAGAAAATGCAGAGACTTGATTGTCTTGAACTACATCCTCTGTGACCAGGTTTTAGTAAATAACACATACAATATCAGTGTTCATTATAGGTTCTAATCAGTGGGTGCACGTTACGGCCTTGCGCATGTATCTTGTTTCATGAGTGTCATTTAGAGACTTGCCCATATCTAACAATGGAGGCCCCACCATCACACTCACTAGGTAAACCCTCAAGGGGTGGTTTGTGACTCACACCCCTACAATAATTGTCATTGGGTTTATTAAGAGGTATTTTATAAAATAAGCATAATAATGCACATACCTCAACCTTATTATTGTCACAATTTATAATACACCTCATCATAAGAATGAGACATAAAATTTAATCAAATTATTTGGTGTACTTTAGTCAACAACAACTTCGTTGTTACCCATTGAACTCCATTCCATGGGATCGTCACTCATGTGGAGATGGGTGTCCATTGTTGCAACTAATTTATGGGCTCTAGTCTCATTCCCCTCGACGACTCAAATACTTGTTGTTGATGCATCAACCTTTTGATAAGCAGATCTGCAATATTTCTTTCCGACCTGACAAAGTCAAAAGAGACAACACCATGAGTAATTAAGTTTCTAATATATATTTGTCTCTCATTCTCATATGTCAATTTCATTGACATTTTTACTTAAACACTTTAAATATAACAATTCAATTGTCAGGATGCATTGGAAAAAGGAATAATTTATGCTCTCATAGTACATCATGACAACATTTTTTTAACATATTTCCATTATAGGACACCTTCATCGAAGGTTAGAACATAACCATAACCAATAGTTGATATTGTCCCACCAGAAACAATATCCAATTACATTAATATATATCATTCAATAATCTCAAGAAATTTGATATATTGGCATAACTAGAAGAAAAACAAATAATATTACACTAGATGGAAAAATAGTTCCCGAGGTATCACAAACAAATTTAGATAATTTGTCATTGGAAGGAAACATCTTTAGACATTTATCAGAATAAATAATCAAAGATTTTTTTTATTCTCATTAAGAGGTATATTAACCTTTACAAGACACCCCCACACTTTGAAATATTTTTAATGTGGTTCTTTTTTCTTTCATAACTCATAAAATGTTTATCACAACCTTTTGTGTTCAAAATATGGTAAGCTGAATATAAAGTTTCACCCTATATGATTTTATAGGCAAAAACAAGCTAGAACTTGAAGCATAACATTTACCATATCAAACAAAATCATTTTTTTTCGCTGCACCATTAGATTAACACTATATGAAGATGTTACATAATGAATAATACAATGAGTTTCACACAAAAACACTCATTTATAAAGATATGTATCATCACTTCTCTATTTAATTAATTTTGTACCTCAAAATTTTATAATTTGAATGGTCTCTAACCAAAATTTCTCAATATATAACATGTCATAAATCACAACTTAACATATTGTAATAATCAAAGAAAAATTATAAATATTTTATTACAAGATAAAGGTACTTAACTCAAACAAATCATCATAAATATATCATTTACCAACCAAACAAATGTCTAGAAATAATAATCTTATTGTACTTGAAAATCACTTCATAACTTTGTTGAGCACAAGAAAGTTTCTAAATTTAGAAACAGGACAAACATTTTAAAAAAAATCTAGAAGACAAGTTTAATTTTTACTTGACCATCCCTTTAATTTTTTATATCAACATTTACATGATCTTAAACATGATATCAATTAAAATAATTCATTTTAATTTTATGTCATAAACAAAAATTTTGAATTCATAAATTTGATAAGGTTATATTTATTATCAATCATTTTTTTTTTCATATAAATATCAAACTATTTTTTCTACCTTTGCGAATGCAAAGTTTAGTTCAATTATTTTTTATAACACAATAGTAGTTTTAGTATGACAAATTATTTTATAATTATTTTCATACAAACACTTAAAATATATACATGATATAGAACATCTTTATCAATGGTAAGAATAGACAATATTAAAGCATAAAACAACAAAAATATTAGCTATAGACATCACAAAAAAAAATATTCAATGAGCAGGAATTTCATTTATCCATAATTTCATTTATTGTTACCAATAGAAATAAAAACAATTATACACATAAATTTTTAGGCTTAGTTGATACGGATTTAATTATAACCATAACAAACACATTAGTTCATAAAATGTGTTTTGCGGTCTTCGACTTTATATTGTTTTTAATTTTAGAATTGAATACAAACGAGTAATCAAAAAATAGAAATAACAAGATAATTTTTCTCTCTAAGAATGTTAGAAAATGATTACTCAGATAATATTAATAATAATAAAAATATAAAATGATATAATAATAATTATTAGATCAATAATAATACTGAGACAATATATAAAACAATGAATATTAATCATAGATCAACAATTATAATAATAATAATAAATAAAAGATAAAAGGTAAGAAGTAGAAATATCCTGGGTTGAGGCACGCATAGCGCTATCCTTAGAGAGAAAAGATCCCTACTGCACAGGGCTAAATAAATATATCAATACGCAATCATATGTGTTTCTTATCATATGCGTTTCTCTCCCAAGATACACAACCCGTCAGATCGATCGAGTGCAGCGAAGGATCTCCGAACCTTATGAACACTGTCTTAAAGATAATATAGAAAAGAAAGAACACTCTTAAGAAAACTCTAGTATTTGTTATTCTTTGTTATTCTATCTTTCCACATGCACCTAGGTGGTATTTATAGGTAGAAAAGGGAGACAAAGAAGTAAATAGTAATAAGAATATAGCCGTTAGCCATAAAACACATTAATCCATAAATTAAAGGTCTACAAAAACATGAGTAACAGTAAATTTTTTTTATTTTAATTATTTATTTTTTAAATTATAATAAAATATTTCCAACAGTTGTTTCATGGTGCCGCCCGCTTAGAGTTGCCAATTATGGTGTATGCTGTGCAAATAAAATTGCTAAGTAAAAATTGTAGTAGCATTCCAATTAAGCATGTCTTATTTATAACATGCAATCATGTCATTAACATGATAACATGCAAGATGCATGACATTAATTTAATAATAGAGTAATTTCACATGTAAATCTAATAATTATTTTAATTTATCCAATTCAAGATATTAATTGATAAATTAGAAGCTTAAAAAATACTTAGGTCAAAACAGGATAGACAAACCCGTTTTGTCACCCATAATTTTTTCCTCTTTGTATTATTCATAACTCCACTAGTTCTTCCTAAGTCTCTAAAAGCCATGACTTATCAGATTTTGGTAACAATGAGACAAAAGTAATTTCTTTTTCATATCCATTATTCAAAATAAATATGTGTATGAAATAAAGTTTTATTGTCTTTCAATCTAGTTTTACACCTTTTAAGAAAATGAAAAATAATTTTTTGATAATTTTTTTTACAAACTTGACAAAGTTTTTATATGTAAAATTTAGTTGATTAAGTTTTTTATTTTTAATCAAAATAAAATAATAAAATAGTACTTTTTTTTATCCTTTTAAAAATAAAGTAGTTTGTCAAAATTGTTAAAATTTTATTCGTGAAAATATCATACACTAAGAAAATTTCAATCTTTTTCATGTATTATTCTATCATGAAATAAAATTAATGAGTAAAATTACACAAAATTATTTACTATCCCTTTATTTTCAATTAAATATTATGACTATTTCTCTCCCTCCATCTCTCTTTTAGAATTACATTATGAAATCATTTCATATATGATTTAAAATAATCTATCTCAATCATCTCCAACTTCCATTTTTTATGTTTCTATTTATAAGATAATTTTAAAAATCAAAACATAATTAGTTAAAAAATTTAAATACTACAATTCATAATTACATAACCCTTGACAGTTTTGCTATGCACACCAGTAGATATTGATTTGATTCTTACAAATTTTGTTTATGAAATATAAGATTGATACCTAGAGACACAATAGCCCTGATAACTAAAAGTTCTATTAATAACAAAAGTTTTGATTACACATCACAATATTCATAAGTTTAAAGCACTCAGCTAATGCTTATATCAAATATAATAACACCTCCATCTAAATACCTGCAAAAACATATTCATAAAATACATCATATTCAGATAAAGGTCAGAACAAAAATACAAAAACTGATTGTCACCGTTAGTCCCTTAACATCAATGAACATTTTTAAAAGAGTACGTGTTATTAAGTCTATATATTCGTAATGATAGAACAGGCTAACGACCAATCAAGTAATCGTCCAAAGTTCTCCATAATTGATAAGAACTACATTTTATAACATTCAAGTAACTCTATATATAAAGGTATGCATATGAAGATCAATTTAAGATTTCATTTAATCCTCGAGAAAGTTAAATATTATTTTAAGTCATGATCGTAATTACGGTTAATATTCAATATTATTTGGAATGGTTAATTATAAATTAATTTGCATAATTAATTATAAATGCAAAGCAATTTTTAAGACATATACTTCACTATCATTATTCAAAAGTTAGAATAAGATAATTTTGTTTTTAACAAAAATACCTACATACCATGCAGTATTCTAGATTCTATCGATATATACTTTATCCAAGAGTCTAAGCAATTAAGACTCCATCCAAGAGCTCCTGAGGTATGGGCTCACCCCTCCTTCGTTCAGGGGGATTCTTTCCGTGTGCACTAATGTGTTCCATTTATCCTGTGCATGTCAAATTAGAATTACATTAAATTAGAATTAATAAAAATTGTAGTAAGAAAAAACAAAACAAAGATCTATCATACCTTTAGATCTCTATGAGTCCTGTGGTCTGCACTGCATCCGAGAAAGGTCGTAGCTTAACCTCACACCACCTTCATGATGGTATCAATGTTATTAGAAAGTCAGTTCTCCACATACATGTAAAATGATACTGATATTATTGATAACATCATACCTCTCAACTCCAAGTAATTCAACCCTGCGCACAAGAGCGCACCGAGACACTTTCAGTTTGATGCCATTCATTGTAGAGTTTCTCAATTTTGTCAATGAGTTCTGCTACATGTGGTTTCATGGTGCTGCCCGCTTAGAGTTGCCAATTATGGTGTATGTTGTAGAAATAAAATTGCTAAGTAAAAATTGTAGTAGCTTTGCATTTAAGCAGGACTTATTTATAACATGCAATCATGTCATTAACATGATAACATGCAAGATGCATGACATTAATTTAATAATAGAGTAATTTAACATGTAAATCTAATAATTATTTTAATTTTTCCAATTAAAGATATTAATTGATAAATTAGAAGCTTAAAAAATACTTAGACAATTAAATATGCTATAAATATTTATTTATTAGTATATGCATATATATATATATATATATATATATATATATAAAAATATATATATATATATATATATATATATATATATATATATATATATATATTATATAAACAAAATTTATATAAAAATTTGAAAGTAATCTAAAAGAATAAAAATATTAAAAAATTTTAAAAAAATGGTGGGTCAGCTCGCTAGCCCGTCCTATGGCGCGGAAAGCTACATATTCTAACCCATTTTCCATTGGCAAACAAGCTTGGTACAATTAATTTTTGGCAACTGAAGAATAGAACGAGTTAAATTGGGTTGGATAGTCAAAACAAGATAGATAAACCCGTTTTGTCACCCTTAATTTTTTTTCTCTTTGTATTATTCATAACTCCACTAGTTCTTCCTAAGTCTCTAAAAGCCATGACTTATTTGATTTTGGTAACAATGAGACAAAAATAATTTCTTTTTCATATCCATTATTCAAAATAAATATGTGTATGAAATAAAGTTTTATTGTCTTTCAATTTTGTTTTACACCTTTTAAGAAAATGAAAAATAATTTTTTGACAATTTTTATATGTAAAATTTAATTGATTAATTTTTTAGTTTTAATCAAAATAAAATAATAAAATAGTACTTTTTTTTTATCCTTTTATTGGTGAAAATTTCATACCCTAAGAAAATTTCAATCTTTTTCATGTATTATTATATCGTGAAATAAAATTCATGAGTAAAATTACACAAAATTACTTACTATCCCTTTATTTTCAATTAAATATTATGGCTATTTCTCTCCCTCCATCTCTTTTAGAATTACATTATGAAATCATTTCATATATGATTTAAAATAATCTATCTCAATCATCTCCAACTTCCATTTTTTTTTATTTCTATTTATAAGATAATTTTAAATCAAAACATAATTAGTTAAAAAATTTAAATACTACAATTCATAATTACATAATCCTTGACAGTTTTGTCATGCACAAGAGTAGATATCAATCTGATTCTTACAAATTTTGTTTATGAAATATAAGATTGATAACCAGACCCACAATAGCCCTGATAACTAAAGGTTCTATTAGTAACAAAAGTTTTGATTACACATCACAATATTCAAAAGTTTAAAGCACTCAGTTAATGCTTATATCAAATAGAATAACACCTCCATCTAAATACCTGCAAAAACATATTCAAAATACATCATATTTAGATAAAGATCAGAATAAAAATACAAAAACTGAATGTCACCATTAGTCCCTTAACATCAATGAACATTTATAAAAGAGTATGTATTATTAAGTCTATAGGGTTTCACGTTTCGGATTTAGGGTTTCAGGTATTGGGTTTAGTGTTTCAGCTTTAGGGTTTCATGTTTAGGGTTTTGTGTTTGGGGTTTCGGGTGTAGGGTGTAGGGTGTAGGGTGTAGGATTTGGGGTTTGGGGTTTGGGTTTAAGGTTTCGGGTTTCGAGTTTCGGGTTTAGGGTT
>Ga0214544_1006398_pt1 | contig 21772 bp, 12 predicted proteins | sample CNSS3metaG_FD_160074 | JGI IMG/M metagenome (GOLD analysis project Ga0214544, IMG submission 160074) | Root nodule microbial communities from cowpea collected in UCLA plant growth center, Los Angeles, California, USA - CNSS3 | ecosystem: Host-associated > Plants > Roots > Nodule | place: USA...
TATATATATATATATATATATATACCCTATTTTATGTTCATATTTTAATATTTCACTTTTACTTTTGATTATTATTTTTAAAATTAATTATTTTATAAATAGTTTACTTTTTAAAAAACTTTTTTTGTTTTAATTTTTTGTGTGTGTATATATCTTATTTTTAAAATTTTTCATTTAACAAACTATTTTAAAAATTAGTTATATATTTCTTATTTTTTTGAAATTAATATTTTTTTAATTAAGAGAATGCGAACACATATGTATGATAATGTCTTTGTTTTCGCTAGTATATATATAAGAGTTTTTGTTTTGTGAGTTGTTATTCATGTATTTTTTTAAATTTGACGAGTCTAAATTTGTAATATAAAATTATTTTGTTTTTAAAATATATTAATAATGTGTTTATATTATTGTTGGGATGGTGTTTATATTAATTGGTTTCACGAGTTTAAGATTCAAGAATATGCAAGAATTTATGAACTTTGTAAAACATAATAAGTATCATATTAAGATTTAAGTCTAATAATTTATAAATTACACGTTGATTTTAATGTTTCTAAGTTGGGAATAAAAGTCACTATTATCATCTTACACCAAACACCCTCAATTTGTATATATGAAATCTGAAAATTATCCTTACTTTAATTTGTGTTTATCACAACAATTTTATAAATATTGGTGGAAATACGATTTTTCAATTCACAATAATCATTTCACCAAATTATAAATGTAGTTGTTTTCAGTGTATCAATGTAGTTGTTTTCAGTGTCATTAATATACTCGCGACATTCTTAACATTATCAACCACATAAAAACTAGAATATGAAAATAAATCGCACTAAATTATAAAAAATAATTACCCATAAAACTGTTGAATACCCCCACATTAAATCAAATTGTTTTCATAACATAATTTACGGGCAAAATTTGGGTTAAACTCAATTATCTTAACCTAATTCAATATCCATGTTTGTTTGAATATATAAAATTTTTACAGTACATACATTACTGATATATTTTACGTAATAGATAACAAAACATTATATCTTAAATACTAATGAATGTAATTGTGTATACCAATTTTTTCTATTTTTTTAAGTAATATTGTTTTTTAAATTTGACTATTTTATATTTTGAATAAAAAAACCGCTTACAAAATAAATAAAATTGGATTAAATATGTTTTTTTGTCTTTTTGGTGAATATTTTGGAATTAGACTATTTCGAAACTTTGGACCAATTTAGTTCTTCATATTTCGAAATATGTGAATTTAGTCATTTTAATCAAATTTTGTTAGGTTAATTTGATGTTTCGTACGCATTTCAGAATTGTATTTAAGTTGTTTATACTTTTTGACACATTTTTACTTTAATATTAAGTCAAATAAACGCGCTTGAAATGTTAAATAAACTTAACAAAATTTAATTAAAAGAACTAAATTCACGTCTTTTAAAAGATAAAAGCCTAATTAATCTAAAGTTTCAAAATGAACTAAATCCAAAATCCACTAAAAATTAAAAATTAATGGACAAAAACATATTTAATTCTAGAATATATATTACTAGAGTTTTCTTAATTCATATACCATTTAATTTAGACATAACATCAATGTCAGTAATAGTAAATATCGGTAATTTACTATCTAACACCATTCAACAAAACTGAGAGAGAAAGTAAACAGTAATACTTAAAATTTTCGTACAAACCCGCGTTATTATTAATTAAAAAAAACGTTATTTTACATTGAGTGTGCTTTATTTTTGTATTAAAAAAATAAATATAAAACTACTATTTTTTAAAATTACCCATTTTTCATCTTTTTTCCATAATAAACATAATAATAATTTTATACTAAATTATTTTAGATTGATTCATTTATTATTTTTAAAATCAAACATTTTCCACGTTTTCAGTGTCATTTTTTTCTTTAAAAGAATAAACATGTTTTTCATTTTTTCTATTGAAACAAAGATGAATACCGAATCCCTATTTTTTTACCTTGTACTTCAAATTAAGGATGTTCTATTTCCAGCATTATCATCATTCAAAATGGGTCCTTTTGCTTCTTTCTTTATTAAATACTCTGAGATACTCAAGTGAACCAGGAATACTACAGCTCATAATAGTTAGAATAAATGATACCGTGTACTACCAATATTTGCATACTTTATCTGAACTTTTTTTTTTCTTTTATCTTCTCATACCATTTTTCATTCTCATTCATTGCATATAAAAGAAAATTTACAATTTTATTATCTTACAGTTTCAAAATGAAAATAAATTTTTATATTTTTGTAAATTCAACTCATATTATATTATTATCGTATTTTTTTAACGATTTTCCTTAAAAAATCTATTAAGAATACCAAACGCATTATAGACTGAGCCAAACATATCATGAATATAGATTCTTTGTTTAATTTTTCACATTATTTCTCTGAATTTTCAAAATACACATGTCGATATGTTAAAAAGTTATAATAAATTTTTAAACATCAATATCTATTAACGTATTTCAAAAACTCAACCCATACAAATAATAAGAAAAATACGTTATGATTCTCATTTTATAATTCTTATTTTTTATTTTTTTAATTTTTTGACATGATTTATTGTAAATTATTAATTAATATATTACTGTTTTTATTTTTTTAAATTAATAATTTACACTAAATTATATAAAAAAGTAAAGAATAAAACTGAAAAAATAAGAATAAAAATACCATTTTCCTAACAATAATATAACAAATTTAAGAGATTCTAACTTCAGCATCTTCAGTTACATTTACACTAACATGGGATATATATATATATATATATATATATATATATATATATAATAGCTGGTCAAAATTAGTATAAAAAATGGAGAAATAGAATTACTAAATATGGTGTAACTCAAAATAAAAATTTAACCAAATAAGATTCATATGGAAAAAAGTCCATTAATTCTTTACAAAGAACAACAAAGAATCACATTAAAAAAAATTTAGAAAACAATATAAATACGATCTTTTATCCTATAATTTTATGAATTATGCAAATAAGAAAAACTCATATATTTATCGATATAGATCCCTATTTCAATCAAATAAAAACACAATAATTTCTTCTAATTACAATACATATAAAAAAAACTTATTCGATAGAATAAATAATATTTTTATCAAGAATTATATAACAGAACATACTATTATTATAAATTTGGATAGAAAATATTTGGATTGGACGGGAATCAATAAAGAATACTAAATCGTTCCATATGCAATCCGGAATATATATATATATATATATATATATATATATATATATATATATATATATATATATATATTTATTTCTTTTCTCTTTTTTTTCTGATCATGTAATAAATCCATTAACAATCATGGACCATGGACAGACAGACTATATATATATATATTGTTTTTCTGATCATACGATTTTACTGTGATAAATCCATGGACCATGGACAGACAGACTTGCCTGGTTGTCGGTTTATGAATTATGAGTATTAAATGAACCGTAGAATTCCACAACTTTCTAAATCAATGGATAAACGTAGCCAGTTTTATAACCGTGTATTAATAACAAAATAAATCAAATTAGTGTACACATGGCTTTTGAGAATAGTGAGTGTCATGAGACAAATAGCATCATTGTATTTAATCATTGAAAAAGATTCAAACCTATCTAATTTAGTTTCATGGATACACAAATACATACATACACACAGAGAAAGAACTCTAAATAAGCATAGAACAAGATAACTTTTTTGGTGTATGTGTGTATGGATAAATGCAGTATACAAAATTGATAACATAGTACAAAAGCAGCACCACGTGGATTGAGGGTTGAGGTTTATTCATATTCTATTCAAGTGTCTTCAAAAAACATCATCTACACAGTTTCTTTCTTCATATATTATAATATATTTTCTTCACTTTCCTTCTTCAACGACTATTGTGAACACAACCAAACCAATGGCATCCGATCCTGAACAACCCTCTTTCGCAAAGGTTTTCCGTTATCCCTTTTTCGTTTTTTCTTCTTTGGGAATTCACCATCTTCCATGGATTTGAATTGTATGCATATATATATATATATATATATATGTATATATATATGTATATGTATATGTATTTATATATATTGTAGTATGTGAATGTTCACTTGGTTTGGTTTCTGAGAAAAAAATATTTTGGTGAGGAAGGAAACTGTTGAAATTCTGAAAGGCTGTCGGTTGTGAAACAATCCCGGTTTCAGTGGGTGTGAATAAAATATTTGTACTTGGTCAACTCAAAATGAGCTCAAAGAAATTTGAGTTCAAAGAAAACAACTTCAACTGCTTCATTTGGGGTTTTGACATGTTCTGAATTCTACCTTTAATTTCGATTAGTTCATACGTTATACGATTTGTCTGGTCTTTGAATGCTAGTTCTGTATTCTGAAGCAGTTTCACTACTGTTTTCCGTTGTTCTTTGTTTGGCTGAATATTTTGTTGAGAGAGCGTCGATAGAAACAATAAAATTGAATTCACCACTTTTCCTTTTTTTTGCTTGTGTTTGATTGCCTATCAAATATGTTTTTTTCAATGAAAATTGAGAATTATGTGCATCTTGCTATCGATTACTTGTTTCTTCAAAGGGATTGTTTTGCAGTGTAGAAAATTAACTCGAAACAAGAGTAGGTTGAATGGTTGCAATCAGTGCTATTCCGTGTGTTGTTTTAATGGCAATTAAACCAATTCGGTTATAGCTTTTGGTGTTTATTTTCCCTTTCTCAATACTTAAAATGCTTTGATTTTCACCAGGAAGGAAATTCGTCTGGTGAGGTTGCGAGTGCGAGGGAGCCTTTGCTTGTTGGGGTTCATGACTCCGAGAGCTATTCTGTCTCTGCTGCAATTCTTCCGTGAGTTTTAGCTTTTCATCCCTTCTTTGTTAATTTTATGCGAATTTAGATTCTCTGTTTGATTTTTTTGTGTTATTCCTCTACTTTGTCTTCATAATACACCGATTACCATTAATTTTGACGTTTTAAAATATATTAAAAAGATATTTAAAATAACAACACAGTGTATTTTTAATGCTCAGTAAAGGACAACACCAAAAAAATCAGTAGAAAATCTGGACTCATTTTATGCATTGCTTAGGAAATCTACCATCAAGTGTTGTTTTATGGTAAAAAGAAAAAACCATTACACTAGAAAACTACATAAAGCTCTGCTTTTAGGTTGGACTAACTCATGTCAAGGACTATAATTTGTTTAACTCTTAGTAGTTTTATATAGAGAACTGTCATTTCTGTAAGTGGGTGTGATGTTTACCATGTTTGCTTGTAGTCTCACCTAAAGGGCGTTTTAAACATTCTCAGGTTTCTCTTCCCAGCTCTTGGTGGCCTACTATTTGGCTATGATATTGGTGCCACTTCTTCTGCAACCATATCCATTCAGGTATACCCTTCTTCCATAATTTAGGTACTGGCTCAACATTTTTATAATATTCATGTGGGGGTAAATATCTCTGTAAATTTTCCTCAGAATCTGCTATTCAGTTGTAAATTTTCTGTTTCTTTTGTATACCTTGCAGTCATCGACGCTAAGTGGAATATCTTGGTACAACTTGTCCTCCGTTGAAATTGGTCTACTGGTAAGTTTAATTGGTTATTCTGCTTTCTTTCATTGGTCATGGCTTCTTTTTCCTGTTGTCATTCTTCTGATTTGACACATTTGTGCACTATTGTGATTATATATTGATCTTGAAAATAAGCTGGGGCAATGGCACTTGCTATCTTTTGCAGACTAGTGGATCATTATATGGCGCCTTAATTGGCTCAGTGTTGGCCTTCAATGTTGCTGACTTCTTAGGTAATTTCTCCTTTTGTTGGTTTTCATATGTGCTATTTCCTTCCTGGTGAAACTGACTTGAAAATTTTTATTTTTAGGAAGAAGAAGGGAACTCATTTTAGCTGCATTACTGTATTTTATTGGAGCTCTTGTAACAGCATTCGCTCCTGATTTTCCTGTGTTGGTGCTTGGGAGACTTATATTTGGCACTGGAATTGGACTGGTATACTCTTTTTCTCCCAAATACTACATCTTACCATGTTTTCATGCTCTTTTTTCTACCAAATAGTGTTGTATATTTTGTCTATAACTTATCAACTCTTGAGCAAGATACATTATTTCAATTTCATGTATTTTAGGCAATGCATGCTGCTCCAATGTACATTGCAGAGACAGCTCCAACACCAATACGTGGACAACTAATATCTCTGAAAGAGTTTTTTATAGTACTTGGGATGGTGGTAAGTTCTTCAGTTCTTGAACTCTTTTATAGGACTTTAAATTTTCTCGTGTGGTCTATGAGCAGAATAAGTGAATACAACATTTTGAATATTTCCTTCTACTATTTTATAACCTTATCAGATATGATATTCTATCAAATTACTTTCAGTTCTGAATATCCTGGTATTACAAAAAGTGATTACATATCATTTTGCAGGCAGGATATGGAATTGGAAGCTTGTTTGTAGTTACTGTATCTGGGTGGCGGTATATGTATGGAGTTAGTAGTCCTATAGCAATCATCATGGGACTTGGAATGTGGTGGCTACCAGTTTCTCCTAGATGGTTACTTTTGCGTGCTATTCAGGGAAAAGGGGATGTTCAGAATTCGAAAGACATAGCAATTCGTAGTTTGTGCCAGCTTCGAGGCCAGGCTAGTGGTGATTCAGCTCATCGCCAAGTTGATGAGATTCTTGCAGAACTTTCTTATCTAGGTGAAGAAAAGGAAGTTACCTTCGGAGAAATATTCCAAGGAAAATGCTTGAAAGCCCTTTGGATTGGTGCAGGATTGGTCTTGTTTCAGCAGGTACTTCAATCACTCATATAAACTAGTAAAAATCACCCCAGATGCTTTCATTTTAGTATATTCACACTACTGTCTGCAAATTATGCAGATCACAGGGCAACCAAGTGTGCTCTACTATGCTGCATCAATCTTTCAGGTATTATATTGATTTTAGTCAAGGAAAATTATTGCAAATGGATATAATATAATCCATTGTTTTGTATCAGTAAAATAACATTATAATCCAATCCATTCTGTAGAGTGCAGGATTTTCCGGAGCATCTGATGCAACCCGAGTCTCTATTCTCCTTGGAGCTTTTAAGGTAGATCTCATTTCCTCATGTTAGTGATTGCACATTTGTGTTGAAACAAAAGCACTACTTGTTTTTCTTTTTCATTTTGCCAAATTTATGACCATTTGTTTGTGTTCTAGTTGATTATGACCGGTGTCGCAGTTGTAGTTGTTGATAAACTTGGAAGGAGGCCTTTACTTCTAGGAGGAGTTTCAGGAATAGTAAGTTCCTTCTTGTTTCTTTGATTCTGGAGGATGGTTTTGGTAGTAATTTCCTGATAAAAGAACACTTCATGCTTAGGCCAGTCTACTAATTAGTGCTAATTATGACATGAAAACTTCAATTAAGGATCCTGTTTAAAAATTTAAGAAGTCATATTTTTATCTTTATCACAGGTGATATCTTTATTCCTTCTGGGTTCATACTACGTTTTCTTGGATAACTCACCAGTTATTGCTGTAGTTGGTCTGCTGTTGTATGTAGGCTGTTACCAGGTGAATATGCTTCTTCTTTATATCTTTCTTTAGATCATATATACTATAGTCTTGCTGAGAGTACATGGAATATATGATTTTTTTTTTCTCATAAGGGTTCTCCATTGTCTATTTTCAGATTTCCTTTGGTCCAATTGGTTGGCTCATGATAGCAGAGATTTTCCCCTTACGCCTAAGAGGACGAGGACTTGGTATAGCAGTACTCGTCAATTTTGGTGCAAATGCCCTTGTCACATTTGCTTTTTCACCATTGAAGGTGATGAACAACTTCAAAAGGAGACCATAAACTCATATACATATTTTAAATGTGTCATCATCAGCATCATCATATGATGGCCATATTTCACAAAAATCTTATCTCACTGTCATACACAAGCATGTGATATAAATGGCATTGACCTTGTTTGTTAATTGAAATTGAATGTGTTGTGAATTTTCTTTCTTTTCCTCTCTGTCTATTTTGGTTGATTAGGCTGTGTGATGAAACATCATCTTGAAATTGCTATTCAGTGAACCCATTGACTTCAATAAAATGCCTGTCTGAAACTTTGTTTTCTTCACAGGAATTACTGGGAGCAGGAATCTTGTTCTACATCTTTTGTGTAATAGCTGTGGCATCTCTTGCATTCATATACCTTATTGTACCAGAAACAAAGGGGCTTACACTGGAGGAGATAGAAGCCAAATGCCTCTAATCAGTCACCTTATTATCTCAATATATACATATATGTTTTTGGTACTCTGCAACTTTTCTTTAATACATCTGTAATTACACATTATGTGATTAAACCAGTCATTAATTTCAGTTTGTAACTACACATTATCATAGAGTGCAGCAGATTCAAACAAGTGAGAATAGGAGACATTCATCAAATTATTAGAGTAATTCGTCTCCCAATCCTACAGTTTCATGTTCTTAAAATCTCCAAACTCATTCATTATCCTTTCTTTCGTTTTGGTTCAATATATCGAAATACTAAATTTGAAAAAAAAAAATGCTTGCAATATACTTATTAGTCATTCTCCTTTTAATATTTTATTATTGGGTATATACACTAACAATTCGAATAAAAAAATGCATATACCACGTGATGAAAATAAGTGGAATATGTAATAAGGAACAATAACTAATCCACTAATCCAGGATTGGGACTGGGAGAAAATTCCTAGCTAATAATTGAATTGCTTATATCATTAACAAGAGGAACAAGAGGTAGAGGTGACATAATGGGATGAAACAAAAACCTGAGTTTCTTAGAAACTTCCTATCCTAAAACTACAAAGAAATTGGTCAGAAAAATACAAGATATTCTTATCGGAAAGCAGCCTTACTGTTCTGAAGTGGAAAGAGTGGGTTCCCAGAAAGTCAAAGTTGAATCCTCATATATTTAATCATTGAACTTTTGATAAAAATGACGAGGCTCAAGTCATAGGTTATAAAATATAAAATATATTAATATTCAGTAAAATAATTGAATAACTACTGCAATTACTCTTGTAACCCATTAGCGATATCATATATATTCAAATTGTTGAGATACCAACTAAATGTATTGTTAACTATATTCAATTATGATTATATCTCCAATTCATAAGTGCTCAAGTTATTAAGTTTTTGACTATTGTGTATTAGTAAATTATGAAGCTTTCTATTTTGTCAAACCTTGAGAGGAAGTGATGTTCATATGGACAATGATAGCTCCATTCTTAACGAATGCACAACACAACAAGAAAAGGGCAAGAGAGTATGAGTTAATGAGATGACCGTTTGGTGAAAACGATGGCCACTGTCACTTCGGCTCTCCAAGAAGTCAGCAAAACTTTGGTATCTCAGCATCAATCTTCAAAGCAGTTTAAGTATTGGTGTGTACGGTGACAAAATTACGAAAATCGAGATAATCATAAGAGTTCTTTCTTCTTATCGAGTTTCACAATCTGAATTATTATTATTATTATTATCACACGAACAAGATAACACGAAATTAATCAATCTGAATTATTATTATTATTATCACACGAACAAGATAACACGAAATTAATCAAACACATAGCAGACAGCACAAAAACCAGATATTATAAGTTAGAGAATTAATTAGAGTGCTTAACAGTAACAGAGTGCAACTGCAAGACACCTCAACCAATCAGAGATAACTGTCATAAAGATAGCAACTGGTTGCATCACAAAGAAATGGATCCAATACTACTTAAATACAATTTCCTCTTTGACACAAGTTATTTAGAGATTCCCCCCAATGGAGAAGTCAATGGGCCACAACTTCATGGGACCAGGAGCTGTTATGGCATTTAACACTAGAGAAAAAAAAATGTGATCCTATCAAGTTGTCCACCAGCTCCTTCCAGAACCCTATCTTTCATTGTATCACCAAATCACTGAAATAGAGATTTTACTATGACACCAAATGTATCAGTTGGCATGCTTTTCGCAAACCTGAAAGCTATTACATGTAGAACCTTAGTTTAGCCCATGTGCGGGTCACAGTGGTGTAAACATAAGCTTAACGAAAGAGGTAATGAAAACATGGATATTTTGATGAAGCAAACTGCTAGTGGTATATGCAGTAGTTGCAAACTATGTTGATCAGATAAGCCAAATGCAACAGAGTTCAAAATTTAAAGATACAACAACCTAAAAAACTTAGTTGTGTCTCGCATGCATCTCATATGAAGTGTCCACCAAAAATAACATCTTCGATTAATATGAAACCAGAGGTTGAAGCCTAGAAATAGAACTGCAAACTAAAAACCACATTTTGGGTTCTGGTGCCTTTCTAAAAATCGATGAAAAGAAGTCATTAAAGCTCAGAACAGTCACTGAAGTGCATAAATGAACGCGTTTCTATCTTTGGATTACTTCAGTAGATTAAAGAGCTGCGAATACGAGTAAACTTCAAAAGCTTTTTTCTTTTAGAAGAGCTAGTTTCCTTTTTCATTTGACTGAACAACGAAATGCTTATTTTCCTCTATTCTTACGGTTTTCCTTTCATACCCACGTTCTGATTCGGTTGCCAGTGATGTATTTGTGAGACCTGGAAACCTAAAAACTAAATCTTAGGTGTTGATTAACAAAAAATCCTTTCACAGATGGCCATCCGAACTAATTACCAATGTGTTCCTCCCTGCAAGAAAATAAAATAACGATAATGAAGAAAAAAACAATGAAGCATGTTGGATGACAGTTTTCAGTTACGGAAACACTTGGGTTTCATTTTTTGGGATGTGGGGCATGGCGTTGTAGATGAGGGAAGGTAAGGTACTGGGTGAGTTATGAAGAACCATATAAAGTGGGGAATAGGACGCATACCCAGCCTCACAAAGTGTAGTCTACGTTTATGGGACCCTTTGCCAAATCAAGTTCAATAAGAGAACGTCTTATTCACAAGTCACGACCTTGACTTGTCGCAATCACTCAACTCCAGAAACAGCAGTGGCAGTCTCCCTTGTCACGCTCTGGACTCATAAAGAGGCTGATTCATCTTCCCCGTCTCTGCCGTGCCAGGAACACAAGGAGCTTCATTGCAGCACGAAAGAGACACACAACAAAGCCACCCATATGGCCCATAGATTTGAGAAACATCACCACCACTACCAACAAAGCCACGCTGTCTAAACTTTCGTAAAAAACACAAAAAGAAACAACCTTTATCCAGATCAGATGGCTTCCTCCCCGAGCAAGTTAACGCTTCTCCCCACAAAATAGTAAGTTGGAAAGTGAAGTAATCCATTTTTTCACGGTTGACTGTGCATGAATAATAGGTTGCCAGAGCAAAAAGAGTGCGTCATGTCGTCAGTCATCACGCACCAATTTCCATGCAGCACCTCCTTGGGTTTTCCCTCACCAATCAGTCACACGCAAATAGTTAAAAGTAATCTCTCCTCGAGTAAAATACTCAGACATTTTCCTCAACAATAACACCCACTAAGTCCCAGATAACAATATTTTTTCCAGGAAATTACATTGGACGAAAATGAATCCATCTTGCATATACAAGGTACAAGCAGATTGCAGATTTACAACTTCTGAACGAAATGATTTATAACACCTGTGTAGAGATGAGGAGGTAAAGTAAAGATAAAAATCCTTTGATATTCAGACCAATTTAAACCCATACAACAAAATCCAATTTACAGAGTCACAATGACCAGAAGCAATGAGAAAGAAAGAATTCTCCATCCCATAACTTCCTATTCCCATTGTCACTGTTTGCCTAGTCAAGCTAATAACACCATTGCCAGATAAAAAAAAAAAAGCTACTAAAACGAAAAAAAAAAATCAATTGAAAACGAAAGAAGTAAGGGGTGTGGAACTAGCAGAGGACCAAACTGCTAAAAGTGGCAATCCTCCAAAATGGCAGAAATCTCGCCGCGTCTGCGAGCTGAGATTGAAAATGTGCAGCAGTGGAGGCAACTGAAGAAGGTAGCAGTGCAGAGGGATCCTCCATGGCATATATAGACAAATAATTAATAATTAGCGGTTCCACACCAGAGAAAAAAGGACCAGGTGGAAAGGGTTCCCATTTCGTGATTTGAGAGGAAGAAGAAGAAGCATTAGCGCCACGAGGAGAGAGTCAAGAGAGGAACATCTTTCCAAGCGAGAGACAAGAAGCCCGGCGGCGTGGATTCAAGCAGCGAAAACAAAGAGCTGTAACCGTAATTCCAGAGAAGTATCTTCGCCTGACTAACTGCATAATGACTCAGACTCACAGACTCAAACCCAGCACGCTCCATCAGAACCCTCCACTGCTCCCTATCCTCCATACTCTCCCTCACCGGCCCAGGCCCAATCACCGCGTCGATTCGCCGCCCCAGGAGAAGACTCTCCACCTGAAACCTCTCCGGCGAGTCCGCGGACAAGTTAGGGTCCAGCGATTCGAACACAGCGGAGAAGTACCTGAACGCGGTCTTGAAGCGGTTCACAAAGCCGACACGTGTCAGGCTCGCCTCGTACTCGCCGAGGGTGACGATTTTGGGGTTGAGAGATTTCGCCAACCGGAGGGCGGTGTCCACGGCGGTGGGAGGCTCGTCAAGGAGGTTGTACAACTGGAGCATGAAGTTCACGGCGAGGGCCTCGTCAGGGTCAATGCAAAAGCTGTTGCGGTCGAGGTCGTGAATGGGAGTGAGAATAGGCGTGAACTCGAAGTTCAGGTCGAGGAGTTTGGCGAACTCGGAGAGGCGGTTGCCGGTGGCGGAGAGAGATGGGCCGGGCGAGGCCCCAAGAGCGATGGCGGGAATTCCAGAGATTTTGATCTTATTGGGCTTTCCGGAAGAGCGAGTGGCGAAAGCCTGCAAGAGCGCGGCCCACTGAATCCCTTGGACGATGCCGAAGTCCAGGATGTGGATGTTGGAGGCGTCTTCGGTGGCTTCCAAGATGGCTTGGTTAGCAGTTAAGTGTGCGAACTTGGAGTAAGGGCATGCGTCGTTGAGGGCCTTGTAAGACAGCGTTAACTCCTCTGAGGTGGTTGTGGTCGCGCTTTTGGGCTCTCCCTTCTCTTTCTCGGCCCATATTTTACGGGAGAGGGCTTCGCAGAAGTAGAAGCCCACTCGCTGAGTGGGGTTTCCGTGCTGGGATACAGATTTTCTCAGCCGGGCCAACGATTCCGCGGCCTGATCCGGTTCGCTCTCCACGAGCGAGGCGCACTCTGTTAGGGCTTTGAGGAGCGGGTGAGCGGAGTCGGATTCGGAGGAGACGCCGGCGTCGAGGGGCTCCTGCGGCGGCGGGGGAGGGGTTGGCTGGAGCGGGAGCGAGGTGGCGGCGGTGGCGGTGGCAGTGTCGGAGGTGGGGAAGATGAGGCGGTTGAGATCGGAGGGGAAGGGGAAATCGGCATTGGTGTGCCAGGAGGGAGTGTCGGCGGCGGCGATGAGAGAGTCCATCCAGTCGTCGGAGTCGAAATCGGAGAAGCGGAAGGGGGCCGGTGCGGGTGCGGATTGCGTGTCCGGGAAATGGAATGGTGGATCGGGTTGGAAGGGGTCGGGGAAGTCGGTGGGATGGAGAGGGTAACCGAGAGTGGGGGTGTTGTTCCATGGAATTGGATGTAGGGAGAGAGGGTTGAGATGGTGTTGGTGATGATGATGGTGGTGGTGGTGATGGTGTTGGTGGTGGTGCTGCTGGTGCTGTTTTTGTTGCTGCTGTTCTTGCTGCTGCTTCTGCTTGATGACTTGCTGCGCAATGGCCATGAGGTTTCCACTGTCTGCACACATGTAAGCCATTCCCTCTTCTACTCTGCAAATCACATCACAGCATTTCATTTACTGGAATCAAGGTTTGAGAGTGAGAGAAAAAAGAGAGTGAGAGTGAAGTAGTGTGAAGTAGGGGTGGGAGTAGTAGAAGCCTACCTATGTATACAATAATATAAATATTTGGGAGGATCCGATTCAGTGGTAACTGGGTTGGGTTTGGTGCAGTAGGAAGTGTGAACTCAAGCAAAGAAAAAAGGTAAAGGGGTGAGTGAGTGAGTGGGTGTGTTAGTGAGTGAGGCTTGATTGATTGAACCGTTGAAGCGATGAGAGAGAGAGAGAGAGATGAAAGAGAGAGAGAGAGAGAGAGAGAGAGAGAGAGCGAAGAAGCAAGGCAACCTAGAACGACAACCTGATTAAAGCCATTTCAAAAAGACGCCATCCCCATGGTCCCACTTTCATTTTTCATTTTATTATTAATATTAATATTATTATATATATATATATTATTTATTTATTTTATTTATCCGAGTTAACTACTCTTCGTACCTTTTTTTCTCCAACGTTATATCTACCACTTTCTCAATTACTTTTGTCAATTCTCTCACTTCATTCAACTTAAGTAACCTCTTTTCTGCTTTTGAACCTTACCAAATCGAAATTTTTTCGATTTATTCGAATCTAATACTGTAAGGTTTCGAATTCTAGTGCTAATTTGGAAAATTAAAGAAATCATTATTACAGTCATTTTAATATTTCCTCATTTGCTTCGCGGAGTACTATTTTTTTTTTATGGAAACTCACGTGATCCTGCATGTGACTTCATTTCTAGTTATCCAATCGATTCCCTCTTCACCACATGCAATGCATTATTATGCATACAATTCAATCGGATCACTGACAAACTCCGTAACCCACACAAGGCCAAAACAAAGTTCTATGCATATTTAATGTCACATTCAATTTTTTAAGTAATCTGCGAATTCGTATATTTACACGTTTTTTTTTTCTAACGTTTTCTTTTAAAAATTAACACCATTAAACCTTCTTTAAATATCATTACTATTATTTCGCGACTTAGATTTTATACATACACGTATTTCACATTTTAACTGATTTTCAATTAATCAAAATCCATTTTACGTGTCTTCTGAAATAATTACTGTAAAGGATAATAGTTTACTATATATATATATATATATATATATATGTAAAAATAATTATTATTTGTAGGTTAAATACACTTAGTTTTCGTAAATAAGGCAATGTTTGATTTAATTTTCTAAAAGGACGTGTTGAATGTGATTATTGTCTACAAAAGTATTATTTTTACAAATTTTACTCAATTTGTAGTTTAGTCCATATTTCGTATGTTGTTAAATGTTGTCTTATTGTTGTTTTACATTCGAAATGTATGGAAATAACAGACTTTTACGTCTTATCGAAACAAAATACAGTTTCACACTTCGTTTGTTTCAGAAAAGGAGAATGCATAAAATTAGATGTATAGCTATAAATAATTTTAACGTTTCATAATAATTAATAATATTAAGTACATATAATAGTATAAATAGTAGTTGACAGACACATAGTTCTATTCAATTTTTTATCTTTTTTATAGCATTTTTATAATTTAGTAGAAAAAAGTGTAAATAAATACGAAAAATGATTTTATTTTCTGAAAAAAAAATAGTATCACACTCCAACATTAGTAGGTCCAGCTGCCACGACACTGTACACATGTCAGCTTACAGCAGCAAAATTATGTGGCAGCACTGCAAAAAATTATAGTACTGTTCATTCAATTTGTTGATTTAGTAAATGAAATATTAAATTTAATAGAAGCCTTTCTGTGACTCCCTGCATTTTAAGTATATTGTTAAAAATTTCAATTTTTTAAAATCGATTAAATATATTTTTTTATATGAATTTTAAAAGTAGTTTATTTCAAAAAATTTGTACAATTTAGTCTTTTATCTTTTGAAATATGTGAATTTAGTTATTTTAATCAAATTTTGTTAAATTTATTTGACATTTCAAATGCGTTTCATAATACTATTTGATTGAACAATAGAGTCAAAATATATCAAATAATATAAACAATTCAAATACAATCATGAAATACGTGCGAAACATTTTCAAGCACGTTTCATAATAGGATTTAATTTAACAACATAGCAAAAATGTATCAAACAATATAAACAACTCAAATACAATTTTAAAATACGTACAAAACATTTTGAATCGTGTTTCATAATAATATTTGACTTAACAGCATAACAAAAATGTATCAAACCGTATAAACAACTCAAATTCAATCCTGAAATACGTACCAAATATCAAATAAATATAACAAAATTTGATTAAAATGACTAAATTAACGTATTTTAAATCATGAAAGACTAAATTAATTTAAAATTTTAAAATAAGTTAATTAAAAAATTCATAAACCTTTTTAAATTAATAAAAAAAGGAAAATAAAATTGGTAGAAATAGAGTGTGGGGTGTTAATTGTGAGGGCGGTTGGAGGGGTCCACAAGGTTAGAGGGTAGTATTAGGAAAAGTGGGGCCCAGGTGTTTTGGACCAACGGAAGTGGAAAAATGGCGAAACGGAATGGAAAAGCAGCGGTGCAGGATATTTTGACGGGATTTTTCATTCATTATCTCTCACTTTCATCTCATCTCATCTCATCTCATTCTCCGTGTATTCCACTCATCCCACGTCATCATCCAGTCAACTCCCTGTTCTAATCAACTTCAAATCCTTTTAATTAATCTCACTTAATCACCGTTTTCTTCTCTCTTAATCTCTCTTAGGGTTTACAAATCCGCATTTTGGAGGTGTTTGATTAATCACTCTTCAAATTTGTTATTCATTTTGGAAACTTAAGCGGACAAAATTAAACGTCTCTGTCTGAGTCAATGGTTGGATGATTAGACAAGAAATCAAAGGCAGCCATTCTTTGCTTATCTTTAAAACCTACTAGGCCCACCCTTAATTATCCACACCTTTTTCCCCCTAAGCCCTTCAAATTATTTTATACCTTTAATTCCTGCCAAAAAGGTTTCATTTTCCAATTTTCTATACTTTATTTTCAAAATAAATATTTTTATCACATTTTCGAAAACAAAATTTTAGAACATAAGTGACTTTGAACATTAATTAGGATTTAAAGGTTAAGAATAATCTAAATATTTTTTCTACATTCAATTCTTTTAGTCTTTTAAAATTAATTTTCAAAATGAATAACAAATTTGAAGTTGAAACATTATTATTGTATGTAAAACGGGGTTTCCAAGACGAATTTCGTTTGAGATAATATGTTGATAACTTCTAAGATAATTAAATTAGTTGATAAATTAATGTATTGTTCTTTTAACTTAAATTATTAATACATATGATTATAATAACTTGTGAAATTAATGTATTTTGGTTAATATATATCAATATTATTTTTGGATTAAATTTATTTTTAATTTTGATGTAAAATTAAAATTCGATCTCCTCCAAAATTTTAATACAATTTAATTATCAAATTTTTTAAAAATTAAAAAACATAGTCTTAATTCAACTGCATGCTAATTTTTTTATATATCCAAAGATGTTTTAAGTTGATATTCGAATCTTTTAAATAATATAACAAATTTCAATTAAAATATCTAAAATCACGTACATAAAATATATTTGACAAAATTTAGTTAAAAAAACTTATTTATTAACTTTTAATTTTTGAGTAAAAAATATATCAAAATTTAAGATAATTAACGAATTTTAATTTTATTTTATAATTTTAGAGATTAAAATTATATTTAATTTTTATTTAATTATCTTTAAAAGGGGACGAAAACCAATTTACAAGTCTTCTTATAAACTCTTGTTTTACTTGAAGTTGGTTTGAATGCTATATAATTTTTGAGATTTTTTTTTTCAAGTTTTACTGAGATCCACGTTTTAATAATTCTATATTCAATTTTTTTTAACTTAAAAGCAATTTAATTATCATATATAAATTTTAGAAAAACAAGTAAAAAAAGAAAAAACATAAAAAGGGTTTGTGTGGATGGTAACAACAACATGATATAGCATAGGTGATAGAAAATGATAGATAGTAGTGAAGGAATTGACAAGTCGATCTTAGCTATTGTTTTTGTTTAAGCAGTGCAAATTCATGCATCTCAAACAAATCAAAGCCGCCAAATAAGACACACTATCACTACGCATGCACCCATATATGGCTTTATCATTTTTCTCTCTGATGCTCCCTTCCAATACTCCTTATGGCAGATCTATTTTTTTCTTTTTTTACAATAATATTTCGATTATAATTGTAAAAATGAGTTGGAATCCGCGAGTCAATCTGGCTCACCATGGATTATGATCGAGTTGGGTTGAAATTTTTTACAAATTTTGATACGAATTGATTTTTGACCCGGCTCATCTAAATCCCGACTCATCCGGGTTGAACCTGTGGTGAGCCGGTTGGTGAAGAGTTACACAAGTATTTTTTATTAAGTTGGATTTTGCATTTGGATCATATTAGGTTATTTTTTGTAGCCAACACGTATATAATTTGTATTTTTGTGATCTTGGTTTGTATTTGGATTGTATTAAAGTTTATTTAAATTTTAATTAGAAATAGAATTTGTTTTTGACTGAAAAAAAATAAAAAATTATATTTTTTAATTAAGTAAACCTGTGAGTCAACCTGTTTAACCCACCAACCCGTGGTCAGTAGGGTTCGAATTTTGTTAGCTCGCTAATAAATGAGTCGGATTGGATCGACTCACTAAGTAATCAACCTGTGATGAATCGAGCCTGGTTGGACCATGTTACCTATTTAGACAGCTGTAATTATGATTCTCATATTTTTACTTATATTATTTATTTTCTGAAGTGAATTAGAATAATTATAGATTAATGTATTATTATTATTATTTTTTAAAGAATTCTATATCTTACATTAAACCACGAAAAAAAAAAAGAAAGATGGAGGTGATATTACAATTTTCCTTTTTTTTTCTCTCCTTCACACAACTCTTCATTCTTCCATCGTTACTCTGCAAGAAAAATCCAAAACGCTTACGCAATTATAATATGTAACAGTAACACAATCTCCATTTGGGTCCAATGCTATGGACACAACATGGAGCTTAAGTAGACAAAATAATAGGTCTTATCATTGAAGTTCCAGAGAACTATCTCTATACATCGCACTCTATGCATACTTTTTCACTTCAGAGGGTTAAAAAAAAAAACACCACCAAAGTCTCGTAAATCAAGCTGTGTGGGAAAATTGAACCAATCAAGTTGTGGTCTTCAGAGATGAGGACAACAATATTCAAACTTCAGTCAAAGTGGTCTATTTTCACAACTATTTTGGTTACTTAGCCCCTCATTTTTAGTATATAAAGTAACACAATCTACACCTATTGTCTCATAACAAGTCTGGACCCAGCTCATAAATGAAAAAAGTTCACACACACAACGCAAAATTTACTACTCACTCATTTCCTCTTCAAACATTTGATGATTATTTGATATTGCTATCAACCAGTATCCATGGTCTCTGATTTTGTCTTTAAAGAGTATCTTAGAAAATAATAAAAAAATACAAATATTTAAACCGTTTTAAGTCTAAGATTAATAAAACATTTTAGATAATAAAAAGAGTAAATGTATTTAAATCGTTTTAGATCTCGATAAATACATTATGTGAGATTATTGAACGTAGTAAGAATAATATTCAACTCTTTTTATCATCTTTACATATAATTTAACTTTACTATTTTATTCGGCATGAAATTTAAACTTGTACTTAAATTTTTAAAATACATGCAAAGAGAAAAATACGGAGATACTATAAATTTATGACAAGAACAGCAAATTGTGGAAATACTGGAGATCGTAGACCTTAGAACAGTTTCATGTTTAATCCCCATGTAGTGTGCACTGAGTTTATGCATTATTGGTATTAAATATGTTTCGATTTTCTAAGTGCTGTAACCCGTAAATGATGGCTACTAAGACATTAATATATACTTTATTTTTCATATTTATTCATGTATTCTTATTGTTCAATTATGTCTTCCCCCTGTATTATATATATTTAATAGGGTCACACACATACAGAGAAGTACTTGGGTCAAATTTGCAGTGAAGCGCTTTGTTGAAGAAATGGCACAGTTGGTCATAAGAATGGAAACATGAAGGGGACAGAAGCTGTTTTTAGTTGGACTTTTGGAAGGAGAAAAAGACGTTGTCATATGATGGTAGGAGGCACCCTCACTTTGACATCAACATAATTCCATCACCCACTCATTACCTTCTTTCAATTTTCATCCATCTTCTCTTTTTAAATCAAAAACAAAGGCATTTCCCTCTCATCTCTTCTATTATAATACCATTTTTCTATTTCATCATAGAATGGTAACTAGAGAGATATGTTATTATATCCAAAAGAATTCAGTATCACCACATTGTTTAGAAATCTAGGTTTAAGTCTCGACTTCTAAACGATGTGAGACTATTGAATATGTGATGTTTCGACACGTCTCATAAATGACATGTCCTTTGTCCGACATGTATCAGACTTTGACACTTGTATGATACTTATAAGACATATTATATCTGATTTGAAAGATATCTTTTTGTTTTTGACTTGATTTTGATGATTAAAATAGGGAACAAATTTTATATCATCATTACTTTTCACTTTTTGGATATTAGATAAATAGATTAGATTCATTTTTATGTTAATTGACAATATGTTAATTGACAATTTCAAACTAACATGTATATACACAATATGTTCCGTGTTCTATATTTTGTTAATTTAGCTATATCTTTGTGTTTATGTCGTGTCTGTATCCGTGTCCGTAAAATATTAATGACTCTGATTAAGCTGATACTGCACCTGTTAAAAGAGAACCAAAATTGATTCCCTCGTCAAGGAAAGCATTCTGTTTTCACTTTTTAACTTTACCATGCTAAAAGTGGAGAAAGAACCGTTACCAGTTACCATTAACTATAATGAACAGTGAAGAGAGATATAACATGAAATTTGGTTAATTAGTATTCCGCAATAACTAATACGGAAACAGTGGTGGAGCCATGTATATGTTGATTTGAGGGGGCACAGGCTCCACCGCAATTCTTCTGTTAATCAAAGTGTTACATTCAGAAGATTATATGATGCCATATTCACAAAAATAATTGTTACTTTAAAACACTATACACTAAAGTGTTTTTTTTTTTTCTCTAATTCAGTTGCCAGAGTTAACTGTTCTTTGGTGACCATGACATGGATTTATTACACTTTAATAATAATTAGTGTCCTGCGGATCTAACACTGTCTGGGAACTCAGAGAGTGAACCCACACCAAAATCTCATAACCTGTTTCAATTTTTGTGTTTGACAATTTAAGTATAAACTTAAGTTTTAGGGTTAAATATGTTTTCATCCATTAACAGTGGCGGATCTTGACCAATAATTTTGGGGAAGCCAATATAATATATTCAAAATTCAAAATTTATATATTTAATTAGTGTCACTAATATAATAAAAATAAAAATGAATAAATAATTTATTATAATTATACATACAAAAAAAATCACACATATGCAAAGGATTGTCCTTCGTTCTTTCAGATTTTTGAACTCATCAATAATTTAATTAAAACTAAAATTGTCAACTATTTATTTTTCAATGTAAATATAAAAACGTTCCAAATAATTAATATAAAACATGTTCCTCTAATTAAACAATATGATCATTTGTATCATGATTCATGATACGTTAAGATAAAATATTGAATTTAAATTATTTTCATCGCCACAAATAACTTTCTTTTTATCACTTTTAACAAATAAATTCATTCTTTTATTCTTCATCAATATATCTATTTCTTTTTTAAGTTTAAGATTAAAAAATAATTTATCATAATT
>Ga0214544_1006401_pt1 | contig 21756 bp, 13 predicted proteins | sample CNSS3metaG_FD_160074 | JGI IMG/M metagenome (GOLD analysis project Ga0214544, IMG submission 160074) | Root nodule microbial communities from cowpea collected in UCLA plant growth center, Los Angeles, California, USA - CNSS3 | ecosystem: Host-associated > Plants > Roots > Nodule | place: USA...
AAACGTATCTTAGTGTTGCAAATTCTTTCCGTTAATGTTTAGTAATTATTGTTAATCAGGTTAATAAGATATAATTATCATATATGGCTATATGTATAATTCTGAAGTATTCGTGCATAAGATACAGGGTCATTAATATCAGTGGACTAAAAAAATCGGTAGAAGAAAGTATTATATGCACCTATCTAATCAAGACTTGATTGAAAAATAATGAAATCTACTTTAAAAAAAAATAAAACAAATCAGTTAAAACTGTGGTTAAATATAGTTGTGGAATAATATAACAAGGAGACGTCACATTTTAATATTTGATCTTTGTCGTATTGTTCGCTAATAAACAAATAGGTTTTAGAAAGATAAAATTCCAATTTTTATTTTGATGAATTAAATATAATTTTTATCCTAAAGGCAATTTCTGCACAAGAACAAAAGGTTTTAATTAGTATTTAGTTCTTTTTTTGATTTGGTTCATTTTGGTCTTTTATTATTTTTGGATTCAATTTAATTCTTCAATTTTTTAGAAAAGTTTAATTTGGTCTACTTATTATCTTGGATTTAATTTAGTCTTCTATTTTTAAAAAATATTCAATCTTGTTCTTTTTAATATGAAATAAAATTAGTAATTAAACTTAATTACAATTTATATATAAATGTTAAAATATTTTTTTATAATTTATATATCAAATCATTTCATCTAAATTTTCAAATTGTTTATATTTAGGTAGAATGAATTAATGTGTAAATTTTAAAAAATTATTTTAACATAAATATATAAGTTAATTAAACTGAATTACTAATTTAGTCTCAAATTAAATGAACAAAATTAGATTATTTTAGAAAGAAGTAAGATTAAATTGAATCAAGATTAATAATCAAAATTATTTTTTTTTTAAAAAGAACATTGAAGGAATAAATTGAATACAAAAATAATGAGATTAAAATGAACCAAAATAACAAATTAGATGATCAAATTAATAATTAAGCGTAAACGGAAACAAAGTAGTTACATATTACTGTAATGAAGAAAACACAATATTTTTTTTCTATCTATTGTTTATCTAACTTATTAGGTATTGGAATGGCCCACACCTAAACATGTCAAATTGGACCAAAAGTTGGTCAAAACTAACATGACACTTCTTTCTCCACCCCTAATAAGTTTTTCAACATTCCTAAACTTTTTGAAAATTCTTAGAATAACCTTTTAATTTTTACTCAGTTTACCAATCTTCACCATACAATAAAAAGTATTTAATTTCAAAATTCGGTTATTAAAAGAATTAAAGAATTTCAAAATTTGACTAAAAAAATAAAAAAAAAAAAAAAAAAATATATATATATATATATATATATTAAAATTTGTTAATATGTTAATTGGATTTCAAAATTTGATAATTTTTTTAATTGAATTTCAAAATTCGGTAATTTTCTTAACCGGATTTTGAAATCCAGTTCTACTTAAACCAGATTTAAAAAATGTGATACTTGTGTATAGATGTGTTGGTCAAAAAATCAAAAAGTCATTTTAGGTATTTTTAAAAAGTTTAAGAGTGCTGAAGAAAAATTAGAGATGTAAAAACAAACATTGCGTGAAAGGAATCATAAAAGAAAATTGATTTCTGCACCCTTTGGTTATTTCTTTCACCTATAGGGGTGTGGTAAAAGACCATAATGGCCTTTGATTCAATTATAAAATATACCAAGTATTTTCTATTTATCCGAAATAAAATAAATCATTTTCTCATTAATTTGCAAGTTATTGTTGAAACACCTCTATTAAGATGATTCTTAAATTGGTATAGTTTAAGACTTTTATAAAAAAAATGTATGATACAAAAATGTAACTTCTTCTAATATATACTTAAAAACAACATCCCTAGTAGGATGATACTTAACTAATATCATTTAAGAATTATACAAAATAATTATTTACACAATACTCTCAAATAAGTTTAACATTTTTTACAAAACAAAAAACTGAAGAGATGATCATAATTTTTACAAATCAAAACTCTTTCTTTTGAAGATACTTGTTAAATATGTGTGTTTTTTTTTTAAAGGTTAGAGTACCCCAAAAGTATTATATATTAAAATCACTTAGAAAACTATATTAAGCTATTTCATTGTGATGCTCTATCACTACCACAACTCATCCTTTTATAGTTAAACCTCACCCCAAAACTAGATATCTCTATAAAATTCAAGAAAAATAAAAAAGTAACATTTACTATTAAGTTATCATAATTGTCTCCTTCTCTCATACCTCGTCTCCCTATCTCATAAAAAAAAAAATCTCTTAAAATTATGTATATATTCGAAAACATTTTTTCTCATAAAATCTACATAAAAGATATATCCTTATATTTAATAAAATTTTGCCTATGGAATTCGCTCCCTTTTATCTCATTTTTTTATTTTTTATCATTAATATTTTACAATGTTTTATATGTTAATATTCATCTAGCCTTACTACCACCAGGTATCGTCTAATGCATTGTTACAACACTCAAATACACATATGCTGACAAAAGGTTATTGTTTGATAAAGAACCAATTCCTCCTTTCGTCCTACAAAACTTGTCGTCTAATGTGTGTAAATTGTATCATTTGGCCAATACAACTTGTATCCTCCTATGCATTTACACATATCATTTAATATACATACACTTATTATCTACTGTGTCACTTAGTAGCTTCTCCCCATTAATAGACATCATTTAACATAGTGTCTACTCCTTCATCAAACATTGCTAAACTCAACATCAACAAATATTATTCCAAACAACGTCTACTCTGTAAAATGCTACACAAACAGGAAAATAAATGAAACTTGTTAAAGTTGAAAAATCATGGGGAGAAAAAAAATGCTTAACCAAATTAACTACTTAACTTTGAACTCTATAAAACCTTGTTCAGAGTATCCTTTGCTTGATATATCTCGAAACCTGCATCAACACAACAATGGAATTGAACCACACAAAAATTTGGGAGCTTCATCTAAAACATATAAATTAGGGAAGACAAAATTGGTATTTCAAAAAGATGCGAGAGAAGAAAATACAGGTACAAAGACCAATTGTCCGTATCATTACAGACTTCATCCTCTTCATTATAACAAAAATCTTTTTTATTGATGGTTTAAGTAGTAATTTAGTCTTAATAGTTATTATAGTTAGATTTATGATTTATTTTTATCCTTATACATTTTTTACTCAATTTGGTACATTTTCTTTTAAACTTGTTTTTCCCTTCTTTTTTTCTTCTAGCTCTTCTTCTCTAACAAAATAGTGTAGAACTATTTTGTTTAGTTGAGAAAATTCACAAACCCCTTGAACTTTGCACCAAGCACCAACTCTTTTTAAGGGGCGGTTAAGGGCTCTAGATTGCTGGTTAACAGTACTAAGGGCAGCCCCTTAAGGATCCCACCCACCAAAACAAGATTAAAACTATATCACTAACCAAAAACCAAAACAAACCAACACAAAAATAAATAAGTTTAGAGATGAGAAAACACCTCCATTACGTAAAATTGTAGAAGATAATACACATAATAGTCCTTCTTCACCTTTTTTTTTCAGTGTTTTAGTAAATATAATTCTCATGTATTTTTTTGTAAAAAAGTTGATATCAATTATTAAAAGTAAATAAATAGATCCAAAATACAAAAAAATGGAACAAAAGAACATAGGATTTTTCTTTTTTGAAGAAAAGATTGAAAAATGGTGAGAAAGCCTCTTTACCCACTAGTCCACCTTATTGTGGGACAAATTTTAAATTTTAAGTGACAGCTCAATAGTGATACCTTTTTAAGGAAGTATAATAACTCTTTAAGAAATTTTTGAAGTGTATCTCTTTTATGTGATAATTTCTCATCCTTCTATTTTATGGAGTTACCCCTCTACTTTATGGATTATTTAATAATTAAATATAATTTCAATACCCACATAATCATGTCTCAAGTCCATAATCATGTATCAAGTCCAGTATATGAGTATTTCAACTAAATAAGAAAGTATTCAATGTATCCCAAATAAACAATTAATTATGTACAAAATTAATCCACACCCTCTTTTCGACATAACAAACTTTCCCTAGATGTTGCTAACTTAATATGATTGTCCACAATAAAAATTAGATAAACTTGTTGGGAATAAACCAAGTGGGTGTTTAAGTCTTACATTAGGTAAAAATGACAAAGTTAAGCATCGTATAAGAAACAAGATCGATAAATCCATTGTCTCGAGGTTTTGGATTAAAAGTGGTGTCGGAGCCTCAACTTCATCTTAGTGATTAACTTAGACATTGTGATAACAACAACACCAAAACCACAACAACAATTATATAAGTAAAGGTCATTGTAGACTTGACAGAAGATTATTGAGAATAATTCAAGTGTGAGTTTAAGTCTCATATTGGTTACAAATAACAAAGTTAAATACCATATAAAAAACAATACCCATAAATCATTGACGCGATATTTTGGATTAGAAGTGTTGCTAATCCCTTGTATGAATTACGCTCAAGTCATATTTATATAATCTCTTTCTAATGAATCCCCTAAAAAACCATTAAAACTTTATACACACTCAAGTTGATTAAAAAAAATGATTAAATTTATAATTAATAATAACGAAGAATGGTCATAACCCACAATACAATGGGTACAAGAAAAAGTGGAAAGTATTATAATAAATTAATTATATTTTAAAATAGTTCAACATATTTTGGAAAAGGATAAATATATGCTTTGACTAAAAAAAAAAAATAGATAAAAAAAAAAAATATATATATATATATATATATATATATATATATATATATATATATATATATATAACCCGTTGAATTCTTTTTGTTGGTAAATTTAGAAATTTGTAGCAAACACACGAATTGGAAGACTCATTCGAACACCATTCTTGGTGAAGTGTGTGGCCATTATTCGAAAAGGGAAAGTTTCAAGGCATATATAGGCTACTCGTCAGACATTGACATACTATTCTATAAATAGTACTGGTGTTTTCTGTGAGTTTTACGAATGCACAAAAAAATTGAAAATTAAAAAAAAAATACTTTCTATAAAATAAAAGAGAAAAAAAAGTAGAAGATTAATAGTAAAATGAATCCTCATGGGAAAATTTTTGAAATAAATACTTTTCCTAATATTCGAGTGCTTAATGAAGAAGGAAGGAATAGTAGTAATTGTTAGACACTCAGTGTTAATTTTTCTTGAGAAGTGAACTAAAAATAGTGACATTTTAGATAATATCGTGATTTAGTGTCATGAAAAAATAACATATGTGATTAAGAGAGCGTGTTTTTAAAAAAAAAAATAAAGTTTATGTTTAAATAATTATTCACAATAATATGATTTTGCATTCTGTGGATATATTTTAGAAACAATGTTGTAAATTCGATTATAAATTTAATTTTATTCTAATTATAATTTGTAATTATATATAAAGTTTGAATTATATAACCATTTCTATTATTAAATTGTAAACCACGTAAACAAGCTGATATTTGAATGTAATAACAAAAATTAAATATAACCATAAACCAATTAGCAATAAAATATAATTTATTAATAAATTATATAAGTTTTTTTTTTGAAAGTATATGTTTATTTATTTAATTTTATATGATCACTTTCAAATATAACGCACACATTAAATTATTAGTATATATTAAAATTATTTAAAATTTTCAAAATGGTCTTTCAATTTTTCTTTTAGATTTGTTAAGAAAGAAGTGAATTTTAAGCTTAATTCAACCTTATAAGATTTTCTTACAATGTGAGATTTGCACCTATTTATATACTACAAATTGATCTTATCTTTAGTTGATCTGAGACTTCTAACACACTCCACTCACGTCAAGACATATACATTTCGAGCATAGGACTGGACATTAATTAGTGATTTAATAGCGGGTCGAACAATAGACCCAAGAAACAAAAATCTTTGATAGAACAGACTTCAACTCTTGACTCTGATACTATGTTAAAATAAAATCGAAAGAGGCATATAATGAATCCCTAATGTTTATTGAGCACATAGGGTTAGACATTTATATATATTGGTAAAATACAAAGAAGGAGATGGGCCTAAGAACATTACATTTAAAACTAACACATAATATTATAACTAACAATATCTAATGATATCTTAACCATATCTAACAAGAGTTACGTAATGATTTATTAATATTTCAAAAGATTAACTAGAAATAAAAAAATAAATTATTATTTTGAGATATGTTCATAGTATTTGATGGCAGACACCCTAGGCATGGAAAATAACATATAAAAAGAGTGGATCTCATCTGAGTTGAGGGGGGCTAAGCTCTTATTCCTATTATCCAACTTTTGGCCTCTCATTAGAGTATTCTCATCTGCAACATCATTTTCTCTTGTGTAAACAGATGATAATTGTAGTTAGAACCACACAAACAACAAAGTAGAGTAAGCTAACATATTTTTAGAAGAATAAAAATACATTTAGAATCCAAACATTCAAAATTCACATCCTTACACATCACATTCCCAACAAATACACCATATAATTCAATTTATACAGTAATCACTATTAACAATTTATTCTACTTTCGAAAGACTCATGTGTTGAATTGGAGTTAAAGATTCTAGATCTATCATATGAGCTCCTACTCACACAGAGTCACATCACTACATAACTTTAGAAATTATATTGATATATAAGATAATTAACTTGATTCTAACTAGGTACTTTTACTCATTCCTCAGGCCAAAATCACCACTTAGTTCAAAATCGACCTTAGATAGAACTATTTAACTCAACTGATATATCTTAAAGGATCAATATTCACACAACCATACCAACATCACATATATCAAATTCAATAACAATTTCAATCAACATCAATATTCAACACCAATCATACTTTGAAATCCTCCAAAAAAAGATAAATTCAAATCATTTAACTCATAATTAATAGAGAAAATAAGCTAACTTTAATTGTGCTTCTGACCCAACTAAAATCCACAAACTTTAGCTCTCACTAAATACTCTACATGTACATAGAAAACTCAATTAATGATTTGAACACATCTAATAATCATATTCAAAAAAAAATTCATTTTGGACCCTTTAAATTACATGCAAATTTGAGCACTCATTTAACCTTTAATCTTGGCTTCTTAATTGGTTTTTGAGCTTAAAATATTGTTTTAATTAAGCTTTTTTATAATTAGGCTTATTGAACATGATTTATAAAACCATGTTAAAAGATAGTGATTTAGTTGCATAAATGTGCTTTGGATATTCTGAGGTGTGTTAGTGCAATTGTAGTTAAGTTAAAGCTTAGGGAGGTGTGAAAATAAATTAATTAAAGCTTCACGAAACCTTCAAGTTTAAGAAAAAAAATAGCAAACAAACAAAGTCACAAGAACTCAAGCCAAACATCACATGAAGATGACAAAGAGATCATGAAAGTGAAGCAAAAAGGGTTGTTTAAAAATCCAACTTGCCCAATTAGAATTACGGTGGCCCAATAAGCCTAAAATTGTTTAGCTTAGCAAGAGGATTTTGGCCCGATGAGAAATGGGGGAACGGACAACAAAAATTAGACCATGCAATTTTCTCTATGTTTTTAACCGAAAGGGCTTTCATAATGCAATAATCTTTATGAGAAAAGGTAATTTGGCAAAAATATATCTTTAGACATTTTATTTCATATTTTTAAGTAATTATGTTATTTAATTATATCAGAAATTTTCAAAAGAAATTTACTATCAAATCTTTTGAAATTTCGTAAGATTTTCTTAAATATTTTTAAATTTCCATAACAACAAGATATATCATGTACATATTTTATTTATTTAAAAGATAATTGGAGGATATTACATTATTAAAAAGAAGATTAAAACAATAGGAAGGGGAAAAAAAGGCTCAGTCCAATTTCTACATCAAGAGACTAAGGGAAATTCGTCAGGGGAAATTCGTTAGGGGAAATCTAAGGAACCCATTGGTCGCCTAATTTCAGCCAACACCTCTTCTCCACACCCTATGCTTCTCTTTTCATGTTCTTCCATCCTTCTTCTATTTTTTTATGTTATTTTTACATTGCATGGATTGTTAAGCCTCTATTGTGATTCTACTATAATTTCGTAATGGTAATCCATGGTTAGGTGAATAAAATTATTTGTTCTTTTTGATTCTTATTGTGATTTATTTTTGTTAGATTTGATGCACCAATATTTCACAACCAAGAGGGGGGTGAATTGGTTTTTCAAACTTTTGATTTGTTCTTACACTTGAAAAACAATTTTTATGAAATCTTTAACCAATTGACAAAAGGAGTTTAAGAATGCATATTGTTCAACCTTTATATCTAGCAAAAATTAAAAGAGAATGAAAGAGAGAACAAGAGAGCACAAGAGACAACAAGATTTATACGGGTTCGATTCAAATGAATCTATATCTAATCTCTAGTTTTCCTCACTAGAAATTTCACTATATCAACAAGAGAAGGAATACAATAAACACCTATGTAATTCCTAAACTCTAAAACCACACTTTCTTGAAAACACCCCTTCAAGAATAGTGCAAATTATAATGCTCCAAGATTTTACATACAATTACCACAATCACAGTGATAACACACAAAATTTCAGATTCAAGAACCTACAGGAAACGGATACAAAAACTAATACAAAATTTGATACAAAACAATGACAGTAATGAAACAATGACAATAATGAAACAATGACAGTAATGAAACAATAACACCTGATTTTGTACATTGTTTTAGTGCCAATATTACACTCTCTTCACTTGATCTTGATGATCAATCATGATGAACACATAAGCCCTTGCTGCAGTATATTCTCCAAGAAGATTTCTAGCTCTCTTTTCACTTTCTTTCTGGTTGAAAAACTCTCTTTTCTAAAGGTGCAGAATCTGTTTTTATTTTAACAGTTGCTGTCAGGACGAGCCTAGTCGACTACATTATGACAGGGCTCAAAACTAAGTATCAAAACTAACCTAGTTAACTAGATTAGTAGCCTAGTCAACTATTAAGGCAACAAATTAACATTTTCAGATTATCACATACATATATATTTATGTCTTGTTCTAATTTCAATCATTCTCATGCTATTATGGACATCATCAAAAACATTTCATATACACTTAATCAACAACATTTTTTATCTATGTCTTTTATTTCTTAATCAAGTAAAAGTAACGATTTTTACATTATAGCAAGTTAGCATGATGTTCAATCTACATAACATAACAATCAAATGAGTGAAAGGGTTTTCAATTTTAATTGAGAAGTTATTTTGGTTAACGTTGGGAAATTTCATATGATTGAATTAGTTTTTGCCAAGAATTTAGAAGTAACTTTGATTAAAGGTGAAAGCTTTAATTTGAATTATTCAAGAAGTTACTTTGGTTAATTAACTTTTTACTCGATTTAAGAGGTAAAAGAATAAACATGATTAACATAGTAATATTTAATTGAGAAATTACTTTGGTTAAATTTACTATGATTAATCTTAAAAGTTCTTGTTTTTAATTGATAAGTTACTTTGGTTAATAGTGAGAATGTCAACATATTAATTGAGAAGTTACATTGATTAATTTAAAATCTAAGAGAAATATCAATTGAATAATAATCCTTAGAAAACCAACAATGAATCCTATTTTGAAAAAGCATTAGAACCAAGCTATTTTTATTTTGTTATTTAATTCATTTTTATTCTTTTTCAATTTTATTTCTTTCATTTTTATTTTATTTACCCTTCTTCTCTTTCTTAATTTATTTTATTTGCCTAAACTTTTTTGTATAGATTTTGTAAGAACTAATTTGTTAGAAATTAATTTCTTGTTCGTTGGGAGATGACTTTGGTTTATCTTACCCATACTAATATTTTACAATATTTTATTAACAATATTGGAGTTGTTATAGATAAGCAGTATTAATATGATCTCTTTAACAACAATAGCTACATATTGGCGAACGAGGAAATACTCCTCAAATGTTCAAATATATCTTGCCCATCCATGTGATGACATACCTCTAGTCAAGGGACCTACAAGAAGACTAGACATCCTCTTACCATAACGGGCCCAAGCTAGAGTTCACCTCAGCTAAGGAGATACACATTTTTTATGTCCTTTTTTGTTTTTACAATTTTATCCTCTTAATTATTATTTGTTAAATTTAAATAATTATTCATAATAAAAAATTATTTCTCAGTTTTATCATTTTACTAATTTCAATAACTATTTCTTTAATTCAAATAATTTCACATATATATAGATAAAATGAATAACAAAACAAATAAAAAATGCAAGTACTTGAGATATAATCCCATAGTAAATAAAAGTAAAATGTGTGTCTAATAATAATAATATTATTATTATTATTATTATTAATAATAACAATAATAGTAATAAAAATAATAGTAAAATAATTATAGAAATAATTATAATTAATAATAATGATAATAATACTTATAGTTGATAGTAATAATGATCATAATAATTATAGTTAATGATAATAACGATAATAATAATTATAATTATAGTGAGAGTTGACAATAATAATAATAATAATAATAATAATAATAATAATAATAATAAAATAATTATAGAATATAATAATAGTGATAATAATAATAACAATTATATTTATAATAATACTAATAATAATTATGGACAATAAAAATAATATTAATAATAATTATTATTATGGTGGTTAATATTATAATATTTTCATAATGCCAATTTTTCAAATTAGATATGATAGTATTTATAATAGTAATATAATAATTATAGTTGTTATTAATAATAATAATAATTATTATTATTAATAATAATAGTGATAATAATAATAAGTTTTCTAGTACTTCTTTTCTCATATTAATAATACATAATAATAAAATTAATATAATACATGTTAATATTATTAATAACAATAATAACTTTACTACTAATAATATTACCAGTAACAAAATAACTTTACTACTAATAATATTAATAATATTAACCGTAATAATATATAACAGTAACATATAATATAATAATAATTATAACTATTGTTATTGTTATTATTATAATACTTATTTTGGCTATAATTTTACTATTATCATTACAAATAATATTTATAATAATAATAATATTATTAATAATTACAAATGATAATACTTATAAAAATATTATAAATAATAATATTACATATAATTAATATTATAGTTGAAATCATAAATAAATGAAAAAGTAAAAATAAATTAACTTTTGTAAGATTTGAACCCATGTCCTTTTTTACCCAAGTTTTAAAATGACAAAAAAATTAATTTTTATGACACCTATCAATAAAAGAAAATAGATAATATAGTAATTTTGGTAATATCTTCTTTTCCTAATATGTAATAGATTATACAAACTAGCCAACTTTATCATTGGACTATAGAATTATGAAAAGCAAACCTAAATTAACCAAGATTGAAATACTCAGTCCAATAAACTTCTTATTTTTTAGTCATCCTACATATTCCAACTCGAATTATCATTCCTTAACTTTTATATAATATTAGAGATTCTTAGATACGTGACAACCTAATAATATTTTTTTTACTATTTATTTATTATTATTATTATTATGTCACAGTTAATGCTTATTATTATTATTATTTTCTATAATATATTTTTGACACCAAATTCTTCAATAACATATATCATACTTAAAATATTTACACACACACACACACATATATATATATATATATATATATATAATATTGTGGGCATCTTATATTTATACCATTTGGTACATATTATATTTTCTATAATAGAATAGGAAAGAGTATTATTTATTTACAATTTCCCCCTCATATACTTATCTTCAAACATGTGGAGGAAAAATGTAATGGATAGTATTCACTTGGAGAATTGGGGTAAATAAAAAGTGACTTCAAGTTGTCCTTTAAAGATAACTGGTGAATTTGGAGCATTTAGGAAGGTGATGGTAGAATTTCCCGTTCCTTAAAATGTTACCGAATTATTTACTGCATTTGTTTGCCATGCATTTCCTGGGAAGATTCCTACGATATCAACAAAGAATGGGTTGGGCATGTTAGGGGCAACCATCCACGATGAGATTATAAGGTTTTATTATTTATTTTTTTACATACATAATCATAATATAGGAAGTGAGACAAATATCACATGAAAATATAACATGTCTTAATAAAATAAAATAAAATGAAAACTCTTTCAATTCTATAAAACTTAGATTGTTATTATACTTTATAAATATTTTGATTAATTTTGTAGTGACCAGTCAGGATAAATGAGTCTCACCATGACTAACAAAGTAACCCAATAACATTTCATCTTGAGTACTAACTACTCATTTAAATCCCCAAGGTTATTAAATCATGTAATTATACAAATAAATAAATAAATAAGATCAGTGCATAACTAAAAGTAATATATAATAAAAATAAGGACCAATACGTGACTAGAGATAATATAAATGAATAAATGAAAATAAATATAAATATAAATTAAATAAATAGAACTAGTGCACAAGAAGATAAATATAAATAAGTAAATAAGAACGAGAATTAAATATAAATTAGAATGAGATTAGAGACACCTCACTTAAGGTAAATATATAAATAAAAACATTTATGAAGACATACGAAAAATAATAAAACTAAAAAGATAAAATGATAAATATCTTCTCTCTTTACACTCCTACATACTGTGCTTCTTCTTTTATTCTTATAGTCTCTCTTCTCATATTCCCTTTCAACCCGGCTCAAACCCGTTTAACCCGTGGGTTAAGTGAGCCGCGTTGAGTTCAACCCACTATTAAAATAATTGCATTTAGTTTAGAATGCACTATTTTTTTTTGTTTCATATTCTACTAGTTAGTATTGTTAGTTAGAGATTAAGCTTTCAAAGATTTTTATCATGCATTACATTAAAAATTAACATGACATTAAATATTAGTTGTCCGTCTTATCCTGTATTATCCATTGTTGGTGCATGCACGTGAAGGAAAGGATTGTCGTACAGGTCCTTTTATATTCTATTATATAATTGAAAGAGAGATTTTAGTTATTGTTATGTGATTTCCCCTTTTTACTGGATTATATATATATTTTATTATAACTGGAAAAAATATGTTGTTATAGTTTATACGTATATAATGTTATAAGTATTATAACTTATTTTATTATTTGAAGTATATTATTTTGTAGTAATATTTTTATTGTAATTATTTTAATTGTAAACACTTTATTAATTTTGATTCCCTGAATATTTATAATCTTTATATTTATATATTTACATGATCTTAATTTATTACTATATATAACTAGATATAGTATACATCAAAAGTAATGTATTCTAAAATTTTAGGTGTTAACATACTGAAAACATTGTGGTTTAAATTTAGAGATGTTACATTTTCTCCCCAAAAAAAAGAAATTTCGTCCTCAAAATTTTTATAGACTAAAATAAATGCAGGTAAATGTCTCATATATATGTTAGAATGGAAACTATTATTATAGCTGAACTCATTCAAAGACAAGCATCAATCCCAACTATCATATTCTTTTAATATGCAAGCTCTCAGCAAATCTTCCAAAGATTGGATGATTCTCTCTGATTGTCCATCAATGTGGGGAAGGTAAGCTGAGTTGAGATGGAGTTTAGTCCCCAAGGCCTGATGTAAATTTTCCCATAACTTATAAGTAAATCTAGGATCCCTATCAGATACAATAGTTTTTGGAATTCCATGCAACCTCACAATTTCTCTTATGTATAATTCGGTCAATTTCTTCGATGAATATCTAATGTTAATGGGTAAGAAATGAGCAAACTTTGTTAACCTATCCACGATAACTCATGGAATCAAATTTTTGAATGGTTCGTGGTAAGCCAACCACAAAATCCATTGTTATACTATCACATTTCCATTCATGTATATCTAAGGATTGTAACATTCCTACTGGATTTTGCTGTTCTATCTTAGCCTTTTAACAAACTAGACATTTTGCTACATATTGTGCCACTTCCTTTTTCATTTTAGGCCACCAAAATATTTTCTTGAGATCTTGATACATTTTTGTTGTGCTCGGATGCATGCTTAATTTACTTTTACGTGCTTCCTCTAGAATCATTTTCTTAATTTCTTCATTATTGGGTACACACATCCTATCCTTAAATCTCAAAGTTTCTATCCTATCTATGTCAAAATTCTCTCCATCCCTTTGACCTATCAATTTCTTTTTCTTTTGAATGAACTCATTACCTTTTTATGCCTCATGAATTTGCTTTTGTAAATTGTTAGTGATCTGAATGTTGTTTAATTGCATTTTATCATGGCTTAGTTGACCGTTAAATTCATGTCTCTAAATTTTTCTAACAAATTCATTTCATGAATCATTAGTGTGTAAAGATTTTCTACTAAAAGCATCTGCCACTACATTTGTCTTTCCTGGATGGTAATGTAATTCAAAATCATAATCTTTCATAAATTTCATCCATCTCCTTTGACTCATATTTAATTCCTTTTGGTCAAACAAGTATTTGAGACTCTTATGATCACTAAAAACTTTGAACTTACCACTATAGACATAATGTCTCCATATCTTAAGTGCAAAAACAATGGCAGCTAATTCTGGATCATGGGTTGGGTAATTCTTCTCATGTGTTCTTAGTTGGCTACAACCATATGCCACCATTTTTCTATCTTGCCCACAAATGTCATCTATAAAAAAAACTACAAAATAATCTAAAAAGGGACGAAAAATTCTATTCATATAATCCATAAATATTACAGGAGCATTGGTTACACCAAAAGGCATCACTTGATACTTGTAATGACCATATCTAGTTCTGAAAGCAATTTTTTGTATGTCTTCTGTTTTTACTCTAATATGATGATATCCTGACCTCAGATCTATTTTAGAAAACACAAAGGCTCCTCCCAATTGGTCCATCAAGTCATCTATTCTACGAATAAGGTATTTATTCTTTATGGTAAATTTATTTAATTGACGGTAATCTACACACAACCTAAAACTCTTTCTTCTTAACTAGCAAAATTGGGGCTCCCCAAGGTGACAATCTAGGACGAATGAATTATTTTTCAAGTAACTCTTTCAATTATTTCTTCAGTTTTGCTCATTCAGAGGATGACATCCTATATGGTGCTTTAGATATTGGTTTAGTTACAAGCATCAAATTTATTGAATATTCAATTTCCCTGTTAGGTGGTAAATCAGGAATATCATTAGGAAAGACTTTTGAAAAATTTTGAACAACTGCTATATTTTTCAACTCAACTTCCTCTTTTATTTCTATAGAAAATAATAATAAGTACCCTAAAATTTCATTCATTAAAGGTTCACTTTTTGAGTTGGTAGGTGATTTCAAAAGATTCTCAGAGTTTAGAAATATTACTAATTTCTCAATACAATTCAAAAGGACTTGATTGGAAGATAACCAGTCCATACCTAAGATTACATCTAATTGAGATAACGGTAGACATACTAGATTTACAAGGAAATTTTTATTCTCAATGAATAGTGGAAAATCTAAACAAACTATATTGGTAATTACTGAGTCATTTGTGGGAGTTGAAACAATCAAACTAGTTTTTAGAAAAGAGATCAATAGATTAAGGTGTTGAACACAATAATTGGAAATGAATGAATGAGTTGCACCTGAGTCATACTATACATTTAAAGTTTTACCTTTAATAAAATATATATCTTGAATCAAATCATGGTTTTTAATGGCTTTAGCTCTAGTCATGGTGTAAACTCTTCTTGTTGTGGTAGGTCTTGCCTTTGGTGTAGCTAGATTGAAATGTGGATTCTGTTGTCCACACTCAGAGAATAAGTGACAAGGTTTCCCACACTTAAAACAAACTGGTCCCTTAAGATGTCAATATTTAGCAGGATGACTTTGTCCGCATTTAAAGCATCTAATATGATTATATACAGGTCCACTAGAATTCCCTGATGCAGATTGGCTGTATTAGGACCTCCATTAGGGGGCGATTATAAGGTTTTCCGTCATTGCGTTTATTTTTATTTGTCTAAGGTCCAAAATATTTTGGTTTGTTGTTTTGGTTGTTCTCAAAATCTTACAAAAATCTAAACTTGTGAATAAGCGTATGGAAATCATAAATTTCCAGTATTCCTACTACTTTCCTTAATTCAGGCTTAAGTCCATTTTCAAATCTTATACACTTCATTCTTTCCTCTAGGTGATAAAAGATAGTAAAGTATTTCCCTAATTCTTCAAACTTGGAAGCATACTCCCTTACGATCATACTTCCTTGTTTCAATTGCATAAACTCTATTTCTTTTTCTCTCCTCACATCATTTGGGAAATATTTTTCTAATGTGACGACCTAATAATATTTTTTTTTACTATTTATTTATTGTTATTATTATGTCATAGTTAATGCTTACTCTTATTATTATTATTTTCTATAATATACTTATAGAATTTTGACACCAAATTTTGCAATAATATACTTAAAATATTTACATATATGTTTTACAGTACTATAGCATCTTATATTTACACCATTTAATACATATTATATTTTCTATACTAGAAGAGGAAAGAGTATTATTTATTTATAGTTTCCCCCATGTATACTAATCTTCAAACATGTGAAGGAAAAATGTTATGGATAGGATTCACTTGGACTATTGGGATAAATAAAAAGTGACTCCAATTTGTCCTTCAGGGATAACCGGTGTGCATTTGGATCATTTAGGAAGGTGGTGGTAGAATTTCTCGTTCCTTTAAATGTTACTGAATGATTTACCGCATTTGTTTGTCATGCCTTTCCTGGAAAGACTGCTACGATATCGACAAAGAATGAGTTAGACATGTTAGGGGCAGCCATCTACGATGAGATTATGAGGTTTTGTTTTTTGTTTTTACATACACAATCATAAAATAGAAAAGTGAGACAAATAATATCACATAAAAATATAACATGTCTTAATAAAATAAAATGAAAACTCTTTCAATTCTATAAAACTTGGATTTTTATTATACTTTATAAATATTTTGATTAATTTTATAGTGACTAGTCATGATAAATGAGTCTCACCATTGCCAACAAAGTAACCCAAGAATATCTCATCTTGAGTACTAACTACTCATTTAAATCACCAAGTTTATACCTCAAACTACAATAATTAAATATTTATTTATCATAAGTTTTATTTTGATATTAAATAATGTAATTATATAAATAACTAAATAGGTTCAATGCATAACTAAAAATAAATATATAATAAACAAAAAGGACTAGTATGTGACTAGAGATAATATAAATGAATAAATGAAAATAAATAGGGCCAATGCACAATTGGAGATGAATATAAATAAACAAATAAAAACAAAAACTAAATATAAATTAGAATGAGGTTAAGGACAACTCACTTAAGGTAAATATAAAAATAAAAATAATTATAAAGAGATAAACAAAATAAAAAGATAAAATGATAAATGTTTAATCCCTTTATCTTAGGTATGAAAGATATGCTTGAAAAGTTTGAAGATAATCTTTGTATTTTATTTTTCTCTTATTTCATTTCTCACACTCACATAGACTCTACTTCTCTCTTTTTTTATTCTTACCATCTCTCTTCTCACCTTCCCTTTCATTTATATTCTATTATATAATTAAAAGAGAGACGCTAGTTACTATTACGTGGTTGTATTTTTACATCTAAAAATATGAATTAAAATATTAAAATATATACAAATTATTATTAATCAAAAATTGTTTATTAAAAGTTAAAAATTAAGAAATAGTTTTTAGAATTGAGGTACACACGTGCACCCCTCCACTTACATCTTAAACCCTATGCAACTTTTTCTTTTAAAAAATAATAAAAAATGTTAAAGATTTTACTTTCTCATTTACTTTTTCGTGTTTGTCTATCCCCTAACGTGGCATAACACTCACCTTCAATATATAAAAAAAATCTTAAAATGTAAAAAGTATTTTTGGTGTTTACTCGTCGTTGTATGATACAATTTTTTTCAAATAATTTATAATTTACTTTCATTTTTACAATTAATTTATAATTTACTTTTGATTTTTATCCGACCTCAACAGGTCGCGTCACACGACAATCATTTCCAAAATACAACAAAAAATGTAAAAAAAAAAAATTTTAGTGTTCACTCAGTTGCACAACTCGCATGACACTCATTTTTTAGAATGTAAAAATATAAAAGAAAACTTTCCAAAATTAACAAAATCAAATTAAAATTTCTTGTTCCTTTCCACTCAAAAATACATTTATTCAATAGTTTTTTATTTACTAAAAAAATATATTGTCGAGTCCTGATTTCTCATTTTTAATAGAATACGTAGGGCCAAATCAATTCTTATTGTGTCATTTACACTCAAAACATTTATTTATTCAATATTTTCTTATTTATAAAAAAATGAATATTTAAAATAAACACATCTTTTTTGATAAATTTAATTAAAGGTATAGCTTTTGGATGGACGATGTAAGGTGCTAATACCTTCTAAGTGTAACTGACTCTAAAATCAAAAATTTTGATTTTCACGGATTATGCTTTATCTTTATGGTTTTCTATAATCTTTTAAAATAAATTATAGTAACAACTTCAGATCTCTATTTAAACCTAATTTCCTTCTTTTAGTCTGTGATATCGTCACGATCAGTGGCGGATCTTGATCAAGAGTGTTGGAGGAGCTAAAGTAATATGATTATTTGATTTTGATTAAATCATTAGTATAATGTGTTAAAAAAATAACTTATGTAACTGAACAATTGAATCATTAGTATAATGTTTCAAAATATGTGAAGAAGTAGAATCTATGTTGTTTTTTTATCTTCACGTAGTTTTTCTTTTATCACTTTTAAAAAAATATTTATTATTTTATTCTTCATCAATATACTTTTTTTAAATATATTAAAAAATAATTTGTTATAATCTAATAAAAAATTGAGAGACATAATTATTAAAAGAGAAATATATGGTAGTCAAGGTTAAGAAAAAACACACAATACATTATTTTTTACTTCTATAATAATAAAAAATGAATATACAAGATACTCATGAGATAAAAAAATAATTTTAATAATTATTAAACTAATATTTCATTATCAAGTAAGACAAGAGAGTTACATCTTGTTATTCGAGAAAGAAAAGAAACAAATAAGAAATTAGAGCAAAAATAATGAATATATATATATATATATATATATATATATATATATATATATATATATATATATATATAACTTCTTCTTTATTTCAAAAAAAAAATATATACGAGAGTGAAAAACTAAAAAGGCAATGAGAAAAAAAATAAAAAATATCTTATTAAATATTTTGTTTAATTACTCTTTTGGTTACTATTTACAAAAGTATCAAAGTCTTCCCATTTTTTTTAGTCTCAATTTGATCTCAATTGTTTAATCACAATTCGATATTTTTAGATGAAAATATAGATAAAAAAGTAATTAAACATAAATATTTGTATTCTTTGTTATATTTGATTTTATGTTTTATTATTTATTAGTATTAAATATTTTATTTCATAAAAGAAATAAAAAAATATAATTAAATTTTCTTCAATTTCTAAAATACACTATCTATAATTTAAAAAAATTTCAAAGTTTTTCAAAATTTCAAAAACATATATATAATTTAAAAAAAAAAAATATTTGGGGGGCCAAGGCCCCTCCCAGCTTCATAAAAGCTTCGCCACTGGTCACGATTAAGATGACAATATAGACAAATGATACACAATTAGGGATGGCAAATAAATTCATCCTTGTGGGTATTGCCCAAACTCATTCCCGTTTTGACGGAGAATTCCTGCATTGACTGGGTATGGGTTTGGGTATGGGAAATCCCTGACTTTTTCAATTGGGAATGGGGATGTACATATCTAGGGATGGCAAAATGGGCCTGGCCCGATGGGCCGGCCCGCCAGCCCGACTGAAAAAGCATGGGCTAGGCCAAGAATTTCAGCCCGCCAGCCCATGACAGCCCGACCCGTCAAGCCCGCTGGCCCGTCGGGCCAGCCCGCGGCCCGTACCACTTACTAAAACACATAACAACACGTGCCTAATTTTTTTATCCCTCCCTCACTACGCGCGCCCCCTATCACCAAACCACAACTCTGGGCGATTCTTCCTTCCTGATTCTCATCTCTGCGCCACACACACAGACTCGCTTCTCCTCCACCCATTCGTCGCTGGCCACCACGAAAGACGCTAGCCATACCTTCTTCTCCTCCACCATGACATCCACCACGTGGCTGCCAGAAGCGAGAAAACAGCGCCGTGCATGGAGAACGCAGAGCCACCGTCAGACACTGCGATTGGCGGACGATTCCGACCGTCACGACCACCGCCAGCACAGGTTTGTTCGTAATTTCCGTTCTGGTTCCCTTTCTCCCGATTTGTAACCTAAATTCTTAATTTCGTAACCCTAGATTTCTGATTTTGTGATTTTCGACCAGGACAACCCATTCTGTGAATCCTAATGGTTGTAGCTGCTGCCATTAATCGTTGTTCATCCTTCAATTTTCCCCAAATTTCAATTTCGTAGCTGCTGCCATTAATTGGTCATTTGGATTGGAGGTAATCATATCGATCCATTGCTTTTAATTGAGATGAATGATTGGTCTGGATTGTTTGTTGATGTTTGTGTAGTAAAATGTTGTTGGATTGCTGTATAATGCTATTGGATTGAAAAATGTTTGGTTGTTTTATCCCTTTCAATAATTTTCTCTGGAGAAAATGGTTCTGGACCTTTTCGAGGACATTCAGAATCGTGGATATGTAGAAACTCTACAGTTTACAGACTTCGGGTGTTGTAAAGTATTTCACAAATGTATGAACTTGTATTTGGTAATCGTTTTAGTGCTTTCAGCATAAGGTTTTACTCATATTTTCATGGATTTTGAACTCAATTTTCTAATTGTTATATTTTAAAACACAAATGCAGAATTTGATTTTTTCAATCTTCACACAATTCTCATGATTTTATGTATGCAATCTGGTTCAGTTGAAATCCTAACTTTGAACAATATTAACCTTTTGTTGTAAGTTTGATGTAACTTTGTAGAAGAGTCAGTATACTCATTTTTGTTTTACCATCTTGTTGTTAGGATTTAGTGAACCAGATTTAATATCATGGATGAGCATGAGTCTAGTAGTAGTCCTCCTCCAAGTAAAGATCATGAAACTGAAAATGTGTGTAATGAGTCTACGAATGTTGATGCGGTTGAAAAGGATATGGATAATAGTGTAAAACTTAGAGAATCCTCTAGTAGTAAGAAAACTGAGAAGTCAAGAACTTCTGATGTATGGAAATATTTTACAAGGATTGGTGCTAGTGATGATGGAAAACATAGGGCAAAGTGTAATGGGTGCAACAAAAAATATGTTATTGGTAGTCAAAATGGCACATCTCATCTGAAGCGTCACATGGAGAAATGTACTAAACTTAAATTTGAAGATGTTAGGCAAATGATAGTGGATGGGCAAGGAAAGTTAAAAGCTAGAAGAATAGATCCAATGGTTTGTCGTGAGTTGTGTGCCAATTTAATTATCCAACACGGTTTACCTTTCAACTTTGTTGAGTATGAAGCTCTTAGAATTTGGATAAGCTATATCAATCCTGATGCATGTTTAGTTTCTAGAAATACAATAAAGAGTGATGTCAT
>Ga0214544_1006402_pt1 | contig 21755 bp, 5 predicted proteins | sample CNSS3metaG_FD_160074 | JGI IMG/M metagenome (GOLD analysis project Ga0214544, IMG submission 160074) | Root nodule microbial communities from cowpea collected in UCLA plant growth center, Los Angeles, California, USA - CNSS3 | ecosystem: Host-associated > Plants > Roots > Nodule | place: USA...
AGACCATCCCAAGCATGCTCAAACAAAATATAAGCAGCAACACTCTAACAATTTTAAGCACATGATCTTATGCACCAATGCAATTTAATATTGACACCCATGCCTTCACCAAACCAATTCTCCATATGTGACTAATCCAAAGGAACATTCAAATTGATGGAGACTTACCACATAACTCAATCATACTTCATTAGAAGTTACTTGAACTTATTAAGAGCTTATTCATGTATTTTAAAGACTCCAAAATCATATATATTAAGTAATTTATATATCTAGCTACTGACCTCCAAAACCAATCTCCACCGTTCAAAGTGAAGAACCACATGTTATAGACCACCTTCCAAAATTTCACCTAAATCGGACGGTTAACGAACCAGGAAATGCAGTTTTACGAAAACTGCACGAACCAGAAAAATTAGTGGCACCTAGCGCCCAAAATCAGGATGGTGGCGCCTGGCGGGACTAAACTACTACCCGACGGTTCCTATTGCCCAAAAGTACGAAAAACAACGTTTTCATGAACAGAACACCACACGCATCGCCTGGCGGCAGCTTTCCACCGCCATGCAATTTTTTAACAGTAACCCAGAAACTTAGTTATTTTAACGTGGGTCGCCTGGCGGCAATTCATGCACTGCCAGGCGATGCATACAGTTCTGGAAAAATCTCAGATTGTTCTGCATCTACTTAAACCTTAAAAACCCAAATCAACAATTCTAGCATTCGTCTTAACCTAATTATATTGTTCACTCATCATATTTATTCAATTTGAACTATTTTTATATAATTATAACGTGTAAAATTTAGCCTCACCCTCACAAAATCCCAAAACGCGTCCCGAATAGTCATAGAATGCAATTTCCAGTACTGTCGCGTCTATCGCCTGGCGGTGCATACTTACCGCTAGGTGGCACATCGAATTCTGGGCAAACCCCAGATTTTTTCCCGCACCCGTGATGAACCCTAAACCCTCAAATCTCATCCCAATCAATCAAGCGCATAAATTACAAACAAATTGATTTCTTTAATGCCTATGAATTCAATAATTCCATAATCTCAACTTCGTTATCATTAATTTCCAAGAATCAAATTAACAATTCGACCCCAATCCCAACACGACCTCCTTTCACTTTGATGTTTCCCAATCAATCACTTGAATTCATACAAACATAGTGATAATCATCGATTTCATAACTTTATAAATTCAAATCATGCACAGGAACCTTGCACAATATTCAACCATCACAGAATCCATACAGAATCGTTGAACAAGAACACAAGGATTCGTGTTGCCTGGCGGAGTCACCCTTGCCGCCAGGCGGTTCATCTCAAAACCCAGAAATGGGTGTCACTCTCATGCATCGCCTGACGGGCCTTCAAAGCCGTCAGGCGGTTTGTGGAAAATTTCCAGAAACTTGAAAAATGCAACTAGAACAAGATACAAGCATACAATTATCATTAATCATTATACAGTTCATGCTCATATATAAAAATTAACGTGTAAACTCCCCTAACTTGATTCCCTTGGCTTAAATTTTGGAATTGTTGTGAATTATCTCTTGATCCTCAATGATCTCCCTTTGGCTTTCTCTCCCAATTCAGCTTCAAAGCTTCATTCCAACCTTACGACTCTCAAAATTCGTGTTCTATTTTCTGAGTACACTCACAGCTTGCCAAAACCCTTCTTCTTACCTCACATTGGCCTTTTAAAGGTGCCTTAAAGCTAGATAATTACCAAAAACGAATTTAAGGTTTAATGGTAATGTTTATTATCATTCATTGATTCTTTATGGTCCGTTTTTTAGCCTCCCTTGGCTGCCCATGCATCTAGGGTTTCTCTTAACCCTTCAAATTCAAGCCAAAACCCAAAATAGCAAAAATAAAGTTTAATTTGGGTTCTCTAAGGCTTGAACCCATAACCATACAAATGCCAAATCAATGTTCAACCATTTAACCAATTCATGTTTCATGATGACTAATATAATTAAATGATTATATCATTTCATAATCATGCTCAACATATATTTAAAAATAAAAACAAATAAATAATACACAATTGGCATAAATGATACATAAGACTCAAACCAAGTCCTTTCACACAATTAAAGTACTCTCAACCACTTGAGCTATTACTTTTCCACATCATAGTAATTCACATTAAATGCCTTAAAGGCTCATACTACCCACATTTATTAAATAATTATTTAATTAATTATTTAAATTTCTCGGGTCTTACACAAGCTCACTACGGTAAAATCTAACTGAAATCACGAAAATATAGTTAGATGGGAGAGGATACGAGTTGAAGACCAACTTACGTGACGTAGGAACGGAGTTGAGCTAGCTTGAAGATGGAGGAGATCAAAACCCTAGCAGAGCTTGTGTTGAAGGAAAAAAGGATAGAGTAAGGTACTGTTTTTGCAAGAATGACAGAAATAAGAGGGATTAGACTGCCTTAGGGGCTTTGGACACCTTATGGGTCAGTCCTTAGGCCCAATAGATGGGGTAGACCCTTTAAATTTGTAGAGCAAAGAGGGTTTTACAAATAAAATATAGGAACATTCTGATAAAATAAAATAAAAAATATACAGGAACATAAACTATTTAAATAGTCGAAATTAGATTTGACTTGTGAAGTAAACCAAAATATAAAATTTGGCATTTATTTACAGAATCCAAGTTATAAGCATTACTTTCAATTAATTCTTTCTTGAGATATTTTGAAGTTTACCAATTGAATACACATTTATACGTTAAGAAAAATGAAATTGAAGATAAATAGAACAAAACATATTTAAATGCAAAATATATAGATTATTGTGATTTTAAATAAGAGCATAGCTTTAAAGTAATTATGTAAGCATCTTTAGTAATTATGAACAAAATTATAATATTTAATAAAAAACGATAAGGCTAAGTCAAATAAAATTTATCTGTTATATTAAATAAGATATTATTATGGTATGTTGGATCACTCATATGAGGAGGAGAAGGACAACCTTAACAAAATAAAAAGGGGAAATTACCTCGGGAGACCACTTATTGAATATGATTCTCTTGAAGAGGAAAATAAAGAAAGGAAAAGGATAGCAAACAAAGAGCTTTTTCTGCTGGTGGGAGAAAAGTAGTGACAGTATATATATAAATATATAAAAGACAATCAACGGTGACCGAATCACTATCGCACTTAAAAATTAAGGAACATTAATTTTTTTCTCAATATAAGTTGGGGGTCTTAGGATACAAAACGAATATCTTGGGCTATATGTCACTAGAAATTATCGTGCGAAAAAGTAAAACAAAAAAGAAACGTTAGGGAATAACTCAAAAAGTATTTGGTTTGATTCGTTGGGATTTGCATAATTGCACTATCTCAAGAAAGCAAAATATGTGTTTCTTCATCTGAGAATATGAATATATGAATATGACTTGCTATCTCGGCTTCTTCATGGGAGAATATGACTTGTTATTATTATTCATGTGAACGATTGTATATGCATCAATACAAAAAATTGTCCTCAACATTACTAAATTTAGTTTGGCATGTAGGTGGTAACAGACGTAAAAAGACGTATGACAACAATTGTGTAAATAAATGATCAACATTTGTGATATTATTATTGTTTTTATTATGTTTATTTTTATTCTTTAGTGGTATTTTTATTACTACTTTAAATAATTAAGGTTTTATGAAATAGTTTTGGAGAGAAAAGTATTTCGTTTTTATTTGTGAAATATTTTATAGATATGTGAAAATTTCAATAGATCGAAGAACATATTAATGATTATCACTCAATTACAATTCATTCACATACATTTTCTAGGTCCAATCAATTTGACCTAATTCATCCAAAGAGCAAGATCAAGTCACCTAACAAGTTATGACAATTCGTCCAACCAGAATGTTTCGCTACACGAAATTGAGTATTTAAACATGTTTTCATGAGGGTTTCGATAATCTTCTTCCATTCTCACAACTATAAATCGCCTAAGGTGCTAGAGATAGGCTCTTTGGGGTGCTGAGGACCTCTCCCTTCTCCTCCTTGTGTCTTCATCTTCATCCATAGAGGTTTTGTCCATAGAGGTTTTGTTGCGGTTCAAGTATTGGGTAAGCAATATCCGTGTCTGACCCGAGTCGTTATCATCCCTATTTGCGAGATGTATAATTTAGATATTTCATTGTGTTGAATAAAATTCCTTTTGTTTAACATGTTTTGATTTTGTTCTTTTGGACACACTCTAGAACAATTTTCATTTTTTCATTTTCTATAAATCTCGCAGTTTTGTGTATTTCAAACATTTATTTTGATAAGTCATTGTGTAGAGTTAAAATTAGTAGTTTTGAGCTAGTAATGTTCATTTTTATTTTTTGGATTTATGGGTTGATTAATTGTTAAAACAACTGGATTTACGTATGATATTCACCTATCAAACATAAATTTAGGTTAAAAATTTTAGGTTAAATTACTCTTTTGGTCCTTTTATTTGTCATGAAATTTCAGTTTGATTTTCAAGTTTTTCATTGTTTCAATTTGGTCCTCATTTTTTTAAAAATGACTCAATTTGGTCTTCACTGTTAACTTTGACCAAACGGTGTTAAAGTCAACGCCACGTGTCAATTTTTATTTTTTTTTGATTTTTTTTTGATTTTTTACACGTGTCACTTCACAGTTGTGCCGCATGTAAAAAATTGACACGTGACACAACTATGAAGTGACACGTGTAAAAAATAAATAAAAAATTTAAAAAAATTTAAAAAATGCAAATAAACCAAAAATTGACACGTGGCGTTGACTTTAACACCGTCTGGTCAAAGTTAACAGTGAGGACCAAATTGAGTCATTTTTACAAAAATGATGACTAAATTGAAACGAAAAACTTGAGGACCAAACTGAAATTTCATAACAAATAAAGGGACTAAAAGAGTAATTTAACCAAAATTTTAATAGACTTTTTTTTAAACAAATATAAAAAATAAGGTTAAGATTTTGTAAAATTCATATTAAGCATCATAATATATTTTTATATTGTTATACTGACATAAATATATTTTGATATCATTTATTATTTGTTTTTACATGAAATTTTATTAAAAATAAGAAAGAACAGAGAAACCAAATCAAACTCATGTAATAAAATATATAAACTCTTACAAAAATTCTACAGTTCTAACTTGGAGAGATAAAATGAAAAATATTTGAGTTTATAAACAAATATACCAATTATAACCTTATCGATGTAATAAACCTAAAACAACTTGGAGAGATTTTATCCATATAATGATTACTTTTTCTAGAAATATGAAAAATAAAAATTGCATATATTTTGTGTCCATATGCATGCCTTAAGTTACAATTATATTAAATTATAATATTTATAATAAGTTCAAAATAACATATAAATAAATTATTATTGAGTTCTTTATATATTTAATAGATTTTGATCATAAAAATTGAAAAGGTTCAATTATATTTGTAATCTCTAAAATTTGAGATAATTCTCATTTTGATTTCCGAATTTATTAATTTTTTAATCTTTTCAAAATAAAATAAAAAAATTAGACTTTAAATATTAAATTTGAGAGGTTAAAAATTATTATAAAATCTAAATCTTTAACTTTAAATTGTAAAATTTAGTGTTTGGAGATTAACATAGTGTATTTACATTGTTGAGAGAATAATTTTTAAAATTTTGAAATCAAAATTATATTTACTCTACATTTTTCTGATACTTAAAACATAGTAAAATTATTTTAAAAATTGTTAAACTTTATTAGAAAATACGATGACTTATTTTTTATTTAGCTACCTTTTTTGTTGACTTAACCAAATTCATGTAATGTTATACATTTGTCGTTTACTTTTATTTTAAAAATTGTTAAATTTTATTATAAAATACAATTACTTAGTTTCTATTTAGCTACATTTCTTTCTTTGTTGACTTAACCAGATTCATTAATGTTATACATTTATCTTTACTTTTATTTTAAAGAGAAAGAAGAATTTAAATCCACTTCATTTTTAAAGATAGTTAATTAAATTTATCCATATAAAAGGTATAAAAGATTCTTGATCGCGTCCAAGCGAGTCTGCATTTATGCTGTCTTAAAATTTATATATGAAAATAAACTAATTAAATATATTACCATAATTAAAATTATGCTATAATAAAAAATGATTAGTAAAATTAAACATTTTAAATGCTTATTTGTTTTATTTTTTACATGAAAGTCATTTTCCATAATTCGTTTTCATTTCTTCTCTACTATATTTTATTGTTTTACGTTGGAATTTTTTTTATTATGATATTAGCGTATAACTAACAATAAACGTTTTATTTTAATTTTTTATAATGGCTTTTTATTATGCGCAAAGCAGCAAGTTGGACAGTTGTGGGCGGTAGGCGGCTATAAGTCCAAGAAGATGGAAGAGGTGGAGACGAGACTTGAGTTGAGACGCTTTTTCATTTTTGGCTTTAGGTTTTTTTAAATACCATTTCGAAAGGGACCGTCAGCTTCACCACTCTCGTCTCTTAATGCACACTTCCCATTCCATTCCATAACCGTCTCAACCTTCCTTCCCGCTCGGGTATAAACCCAAACACTTGGTCTGCCAACTTCTCTCATTTCCCCCAAAACCAAATGAAATACGTCCTCATCAGCGGGGGAGTCGTCAGTGGCCTTGGCAAAGGCGTCACCGCCAGTAGCATCGGCGTTGTCCTCAAGGCCTGTGGCCTTCGCGTCACTTCCATCAAAATCGGTTCTCTCTTTCTCTCAATTTGTTCTCTTTCCTCTGTTTCCTGTAGCCGCTTTTTCTACTAATTCTCACCTTTCAACCGCTCCCATGCAGATCCGTATTTGAACATCGACGCTGGCACCATGTCTCCCTTCGAGCACGGGGAGGTTTTTGTTCTCGACGACGGCGGAGAGGTTTTTTTCCTTCTTCCCGTGTTTATTTCACCTCTGCATGCTTTAATTTCATTGCCGCCCAGCTGGTGCTCAATTTCAACTCTCTGTGTTATGTTTTGACTCGGAGAAAGGTTGATTTGGATTTGGGAAATTACGAGCGCTTCCTCGATGTTACGCTTACCAAGGATAATAACATCACCACTGGAAAAATATACCAGGTTCATGCTTGCTTTTTCAGTGCTTTATCTCTGTAATGGTTATGGAACTCAGTTACAGGGTGCTGGAGAGTGATTTTGCTTTTGTGGCTTAACGGTTTCGTTTCTTGTGACTAGTCTGTTCTTGAGAAGGAACGTAAAGGAGATTATCTTGGGAAAACTGTTCAGGTGATACACCGCACGTATGCCATTTAACTCTTGTTGCTACATATTTGTTTTTTACTTGTATGCGACTGTGGATAATAAAGATCGGTTTGCTGAGTGATTGGTATTTTAAAATAGGTGGTTCCGCACATCACTGATGCTATCAAAGATTGGATTGAGTCCGTTGCTGTGATTCCCGTTGACGGAAAAGAGGGCCCTGCGGATGTTTGTGTGATTGAGCTGGGAGGCACTGTTGGTAAGATTTTTACTTGGAGACGATGTCTCTATTGAAACTGCACCATCCGCTTCAATCAATAATACGGGATCATATTTGTCTTTCTACAGGTGATATTGAATCTATGCCATTTATTGAGGCTCTACGGCAATTGTCCTTTCAAGTGGGTATGAAATAGAATATTTTTGCTTTTAAACTAATGGTAGACAATATAGCGTTTCCCTCTCTCTCTCTCTCTCTATATGCTACTCAGTACCGTATTGCCCTTTTACGGCTATGATTTGTATTGTCAAAATCATTTATTATTATTGAATTTCTGATAATTTTCCTCATGTTTGACTTGGAAACCTTTTTAAAATCTTTTTGAAAATTCTCCTAATCACCCCAACTTGGAAGTCCAAGTATGGCAATGAAATGTTTTCTTTGGCTGACAATTTTTCCTTTTTATTATGGAAATGAAATGTTATCTTGATACATAGTATTTGTAATACGTTTTTTATGTTTTTATTCTCATGATTCCTTCTCAGGGCCTGATAACTTCTGTCTCATCCATGTTAGCCTGATACCAGTGTTGGGTGTCGTGGGAGAGCAAGTACTATTTAACTACTTGTGCATTACTGCAGCAGACTTAGTTTAAATTGATTTTTCTTTTCTCATTTCGGGTACAATATTCTGCTTCCAGAAAACAAAGCCTACACAACATAGCGTCAGGGAACTGCGAGCATTGGGATTGACACCTCATCTTTTAACAAGTCGCTCTGCAGAGGTATATTGTTCTGCCATTTTAGCACCAGGATGCATTTAAAAGAAAATAATTTCTGTTGTAAGGTTCGCTCTTGAGTCTTTTGGTAGTAGGAGTACATATAATTTTCTTACTCACTTAATCTTAGCGCGCTCAGTTGCGTACTGTACTATTCTTTTCTTTCTTTTAAGTCAAGGAATTATTGAAATGAGCTTCAGTTGCAAAATTCAGTTACAAAATTCTCTCTCACTTAGTCTTATCATGCCCAGTTGCATACTACACTATTATTTTCTTTCTTTTAAGCAAAGGGAATTATTGACACGAGCATCAGTTACAAAATTCAGGTTCCACTTTTAGCAACAAATATGATTATGATTAATATTTGTTAATATGCTCGTCTTAATGGAAGTCCATTTTTCCTTTAAAGTTGGGTCTTTCACTAAATGTGTGGGTAAAAGTCAGAAAATTGGCTTTACCTAGTCTCCCAGTAATAATATTTGATAAAAAATGTGATGTTAATAATGTTGCTGAATGTGGTCGACACTTTCACGCTTTTCATATTTTTTGTCATAGTCACGTTGATAAATTTCATTTATTTTTGTTTTTGTCTAACCATTAATCTGTTGTTCAGTGGATGAATAACTGTTATGAAATTTCCATTTCAGATTAACATGTCAAACATCTCCAATGCGAAGGTCTTATCAGTAGTCTTAAATTTAAGACTCAGGTCTTATAACAAAATCCCTGCTGACGTGACATGATCAGGGTTTTAAAATTAATAATGAGTTTTGTATGGTCTCAAGAATAAAAAATAATTGTTCAATATCAACAGTCATGTCTTGAGAATTGAAATGTAAATACAAAATTATAGATATGTGGGTTTTACAAGACCTGGCCGTTGGAACAGAACTTGTAAGAGTTGCTTATAAGTGATGTGGGCATGATGAGACCCATTTAAAGTAAGATAAGACTTCATGAGAGTTTTTTATAAGATCCTTGCATTGTAGTTGCCCTAATGCAGTCTTTATAAAGGCCTACATAATGATTTTCTAAATTGTTGTTCTTTAACGGTTTAGACGTGGCAAGGTAGTATAGTATCACTCTTGGTTGGGTGTGTTTGTTCATTATTCTAGCACTAATGGATTGGATCCTGTTAGAATTCTGGTTAAGATTTAGAAAGGTAGTACAAGGATCAATGTTGTTAGATTGAGTATTTGGGATGTTGGGTTTGACCTTGTACATGCAACATTCTTCTGTACATGTAAATAGATACTCGAAGCCTAATGACCTAGAAAAGAACCTTAAAACCTATATTCTCTCAGGTATTTTTCTTTCCCACTCCATTACCCCAAGGTACTGTGTTTTTGTTTGAGGAAATATGATTTCTTGGTAAAATAAGACAGACTCGGTACTATGCAAAGCTACTTCGAGCTTCTGTTTATTTGTTTTGCTTTTTCTTCCCCAGGGAAATTATGTTGTTACAATTGGGCTATTATGTTGAGCTGCATTCTTACCTTAATAATTCTATTAGAATAATGTGGTGATTGCTTGAATTTCACATTGTTCATCTTTTCTATTTGCTGAGATCAACTATAAATTCAGCGTTTTTCAAATGTTTCCTTCTGTTTTGACTTTTTCTGTTGTCTTTAATGCTAGTTTGGTTATATTAGCTGCTGAAATACTTTGTTCATGAATTTTGGCAGCCTCTTCTAGAAAGTACCAAGGAAAAGCTCTCAAAATTTTGTCATGTTCCAGTAAGTTGTTGGTGAACCGAGCTCAGTTGTCTGAGAGTTTTGTTCTATCGGTTAATTGATCTATATTTTCTGTATGTTTTTTCACAGATTGAGAATATTCTGAACATCCATGATGTACCAAACATTTGGCATATTCCCCTGTTATTGAGAGTGGGTTTTTGATAAATCTTTTGGTTGCATTGAAGCTTGGCTTATTTGTTTATATTTTGTGGATTTTTTTTTTATGATTGGCTGCTATTTTCAGAACCAAAATGCTCATCATTCAATTCTGCAGCAGCTTAACTTACTCAAGTGAGTTTTTTCCTTAGAAAGTAGACGACTTCTTGATTTAGGGAAGATAGAAGAAAAATCTAGTTATGATGTAATTTGATTAATCTGAGTCTGTTACAGTCTTCAAACTTTGACTGGGATGATATAAACCCTATTTCTTCTGCATCCTTCAAAGTCGAAACCATTGATAAAGTTTTTCTACTTCAATAACATGAAGTGTCAACAACGGTAATTGCGCTTAATTGCATGAAAAGTTGCACTGTAATCTATGTATGCTTAAATGACCCCTCTTGCCATCCTACATCATAATTGGAGTGAGACAGAATATATTCATTATTCGGAATAAAGTTGATCATACTTAGGCGTGCTGGATATATTATACTTGTTTTTTTCTTCACACTTACTAAATTCTTTTTCAGCCAAGCTACACCTCCTGATTTGCAGCAGTGGACAGAGATGGCTGAGACCTTTGACAGTCTTACTGAATCTGTTAGTATTATATCTTTAGTTTGCAATGCTTTTTCCAAATGCATTTTATAATAAATTGTGCAATGAGTATGACAGCACTTGAAATTACAGGTTAGGATTGCAATGGTTGGAAAGTATGTTGGTCTAACAGATTCATATTTATCGGTTGTAAAGGTGTGTTTTATCTCTTATTTCATGTTTATCACAAGAGTGGCACGATAACAGTATATTTAACTGAAAACTTAATGGCTGATTATTATATTGACTATGTAGCTATTGGCTTGGTTTTGAAAATGAGGAATCTATCATATATGCACAACTTGATAATATCATTTAAAATTCTGGCTTTTTTTTCGTTTAGTCTGACTTTCCCCCATAAATCTAATGTCATTTTCTGGAGAAATTATCTGAATTTCATATTCTTAATAAATCCTTAAAACTGCTATTTCCTTTTGGTAGCAATTAGCATAATTTGTTGTTTTTTATAATTAAAGCGTGTACAACAATTTAGGAGCATCAACTCACTTCCATTGCAGCGTGGTGGCTTTTTCATTTAACAAATAAATTTTGTTTTTGCAAGTTTTTTGACAATTCAATACAAGGGTTGTCATTGAAATGCACTGAATAATTTTACATCTATTTATTTGTGTAATAATTTTTAATAATGCCTGATTATTTACAGGCCCTTCTGCATGCTTGTGTTGCACGCTCTTTTAAGCCATCAATCGACTGGATTGCAGCGTCTGATCTAGAAGACGAGAGTGCAAAATCAGTAATGATTTCTTTCAAATTGCATTTCAAGAAATTAGCTTACTTGTCACTTTGAAGAATGTCAGGCTTATTTTATTGTGTTTTTATTCAGACACCGGAAGCACATGCTGCAGCCTGGACGACTTTGAAGGTAAACGCATGTACAATTTGTGAAAATTTAGTCAAATTATATCTTGAGTATGGTGGGCAAATTCTGAAACGTCATACTTTTAGATAATGTACCTTACCTCTGCTAGATTATAGGCTTTTTTAGTTGTGGAAAAATGACATGTTTTCTGTGTATAGATCATCTTTCAAATTGGACTTATACAGTACCAGGAAATATGTATTGCTTTTGACTGACAACATCCATTTTTTAAAATTGACTCGTGCAGAGCGCAGATTGTGTCTTGGTTCCTGGGGGATTTGGAGATCGTGGTGTGAGAGGTATGATGCTTGCTGCCAAATATGCTAGAGAGAACAATGTTCCTTACCTGGGGATTTGCCTGGGAATGCAAATTTCTGTAATTGAATTTGCTAGATCAGTAAGTAACATCTGTTTGTGATGTTTGGTTCTTTTAACTACATGTTTTTAACATTGTAATTCAACATTCCTCAAAGGTTTTGGGTTGGGAAAAAGCAAACAGTGTAGAGTTTGATGCCCAAACACCGAATCCTGTTGTGATTTTCATGCCAGAGGTATGTATGTGTCTGAGCTCCCCAGTTCCTAGATTTTCCTATTCTTTTTTTTGTTTGTTTGTAATGACTCTGTCATAAACAGGGTTCACGAACGCATATGGGAAGTACCATGAGACTTGGATCTCGGAGAACACTCTTACAGACATCTGATTGTATCACTTCCAAGCTGTATGTGACCTAGCTATATCCCATTAGGTAGTATTTTAAGTTGACGAAATAATAAGTAAAAAGCAGGTCAGATATCCCTCTATTGAAATAACTCATCTTCACCCGTTCCTCCAATTATACTGCTTTTTAAGAGAGGTGTCTGGCTATTGACCAATATTAAGTCTCAGTCTAGGCCTGCTTTACTATGAAAGAAACATGTCAATAAATGAGGTTGGGTTTATTCAAGTACTAAAGTGCTTGATCATCACTTTGATTTCAACGAAAATCCCCCTCCCCTTCACCCCGCCCATGCAAACACTCACAAATTGAAAAAAGAATTTAACAACTATTACTTGTCCTGAATATTTTGCAAGGAATGTGGATCTGAAAAATTCAAGTGTTGTGGAAATTTTTTATACACTTCTACAAATATTTCCTCATTTCGCTCTTGTTCCTAATTGCTAGGTACGGTAGTTCAGAGTATGTGGATGAACGACATCGGCACAGATATGAGGTTTGATTGTGAAGTTTCTTTTGTGAATTTCGATCGTTTTGGAGGATGGGTGTGATGTGGTACATGTTCTGTTATTTGACGTCAACATTATGCAGGTAAATCCAGATGTGATTGGAACTTTAGAAGAAGCTGGACTTCAATTTGTCGGGAAGGATGAAAGTGGAAAACGAATGGAGGTAAGTTTTTAGCTTGGGTAATGTTGATGCGAAGCAATATTAATTTAGAAGAAACGTTGAGAATCTCAGTTTCATTTGTGGTTGCATTTGTTATCCTGTTTTTTTGTTCCTATATTTTATCGTTACACAGAATTTACTTCTTTCACCACTTGTTTTTCTGTACCCTACATCTATTTTGTGGATTTTCATAAATTCTCTCTCGTGCAGATCTTAGAGCTTCCAAGTCATCCATTTTATGTAGGTGTGCAATTCCATCCAGAATTCAAATCACGGCCAGCTAGGCCATCTGCTTTGTTTTTAGGTACTGGCTACTCACTAACTTGCCTTTTATATCTTAAGGACCATATAATGAATGAACTAAGTTATTTTCACCATCTGTGTTGAGTTGGTTGTTTCAAACACTTAATTCCCCTTTCCCATTTCAAATAGCTCATAACTATTCTCATCAGTTTTGTTTTGGTTGTCTATTAAACATTTAATGATGCTGCACGTAGGTCTCATATTGGCCGCAACAGGGAAATTGGAAGCGTATATTAGTAGGCAAAATGGAAGTTGATCTTTGATTTTGTTACTATAAGAACCTCTCCCAGAATATTTTAATCTTCCCATTGTTAACTGGTTCTCCAGAGGGAAAAAAGTTGGGGAGAGGGAAGGGAGTAATATTGTACATTTGCAGCTGCCTATGCTTACACTATAGCTTAGTCGCCGAGTAATATTATGCACACCTCCACACTCATTGTTTTATTATCATCAGAAAACCTCACATTAATTTTTTTATATTAATTTTATGGCAAGATGCTTAAAGGAGGTTGCAAATACTAGTGTATCTTCGCTTGTGAAGGATAGTGCAATCAACCATGGCAGCTAGAATAGTAATTTTGTAGAGCTCATAAGGTCTTTTCTTCACTTTGCTTAAATCGGCAAGTCATGGCCACGCTCTAAATATATCCGGGCAGTGGCCAGACACTTTCCGGTCGGTGTAGTTTGCCGTTGATGTAATACCATGTCCTTTAATATAAGATTTCATTTTCGAATATCTTTTCGACCTTTATTGCACAATAAAAATGTGTTGATAATAATACTATATGGATATGACAATTTGCTACAAATTAAGCAGTCACTTTTTCATTACTGACAGTTAACTGACATTTACGGATTTTTGTATTACTGCTTGAAATTCAATTCGCTTTATTAGTTCACCATGCTACCCCAAATATATACGTGATCTTTTTCATTGTATGTACGCTTGTTAGGTTTTATATTTTCTATTCAACGGATTCAAAAGGTAATACATGGTCAATTATTTTGGAAGGTTTGTTGACGATGAGTTTTGGAAATTAGAAATCGTTTTATGGATGAGATTATAACGATGGGTTTATAACATGATGGCCGATACGTATTTACGATTTTTAAACTGTCAGATTTTGATCACTATTTTCACAAGATCAGCATAATTACTACTCTTTCTGAGAATCTGCTACATTTACCATTTTCTATACATTTATGCTGATCTGAGGACAATTTAAGGATCTGCCTTTAGGATCACGTAGTTTTAATTTTGAGACAAGTGCCAAGCGAAAACACCAGTTAATTTGGTATCATTATTCTTATTGTCAACATTCTATTTCTATGTTTGCATTGGAGAGTACAGCGTTGGATATTATGGATGAAATCTGTCAACTTCATATCACCTTACCGCTTAGTTTACACAGGATTTAGCCTTTTTCTGCTTATAAGACATAGGTCGTGTTTATGTAAATAATTGAACTATTTTATAATTTCTTTATAAATGATATTTTATTATAAATTTGAGCATGAAATAAGTTTGTAAAATATGAGCTGCAAGTTATTTTTATAGCATTACACAAGTTTATAAAAAGTTCTTTCCATGTCATATACATAGGCGCTATCAGTCACATTCTTTTAAATTCAACGATGAATGGCAGCTCTGTAGCATTTATTGCATATAATCATGAAAAAAATGTAAATACTAGAACTCAAGTCTAGCTCCTGGTATTTACAGCATCCCGCAGTAGTCTCTCTCATTTCGTTTACTAAAATGTTTTAACATTAACAGTGGCATCAAAACTCAACAGAAAAAGAAGGAAAAATGAAGTAAGCCGCCTGTATTTTTGAAAAACTGCTCAAGAAGTCGTGTCTCTATTGGGTGTTGCATTGTATTGTAGAAGAGAAATCTGGCGCTGCAGCTTCATTTGCTGATAGAATTTTTGTATGAACTCCTCGGCTCGCTTATCTATCCCTTGGGCATCTGCTTCTTGTTCCTCCTGTTCACTACAAGACGTCATCTCCAGGCGTCTTTCATAATCATCATAAAATTCTTGGTCACACTCTCCTGCAGCCGTGAGAGCACTCTTTCTCCCGGTATCATATTCAACATCATCATCGTCGTCGTCGAAATCATACTCAAAATCAACTTGTGGGTTAATACAAGGAATGTGAGGCAAGTGGAAGCGCATAGAGGTTGGACGGTACATCTTGACATGGAAAATGGGGGTCTTGTCGAAGGACAGCTCGCGCTCAAAGTAATGAATATGGCTGGGCGGCGTATTACTGTGTCCGAGACGCTTCAAGTACTTTGGAACCAGACGCAGCTCCATCGCTACCTTCCGTCTCAACACCCCACCTTTACGTGCCCACAGCAATGTCACTCGCAGCAGGTTCCATGCTCTATGACCAACGCCACGGTTCTTCAAACCCATGATATGATATCTCTTATAATGTTCTCCAATTAATGTTGTTGAAACACAAATCTAGTGAAGACCAGAGGAGTGTATGCGTAGCTATTGCAAGAAATGTGGAAACTCTTTTTGAATGTGCTTTAAGTTGATGATGAAAGATGTTGGGTGCTCTTTCCATATATATACTATGGGCAATAGTGGGAAAGAGTGAGAAAGGTGTGGGAGGTTTTTGGACGCGTAGCGTGATCAGAGAAAGAGACAGATTAGTAGTTTTTGTTTTCAGTCTCAAGTTTCACATATCAAATGTGAAGTGCCAACTCGTTAAGGACACGTCTTCACTGTACGCGGTTGGATCAAGCTGGATCGACTGCATTATATAATTTCTTTACTTCATTACTATAATGCCCTTTATTCGTATAGGTTATCATTGATTTACCAACTAAAGTCTACTAATCAACTTAAGCATTTAAGAGACTTTATCTACCATAATTATTATGCAAAGTGTTAATATCTTTCCTTAAATAGAAGTACTGACGAGTATTATTTACCTAGTTAAAAAATTAGTTTGGTATTGTAAAACACTTTAGTGCGCATCATTAGATGTTAACGAATAGGGTTGAAGTACTTGGACCCCAAGTTAGAATGAACTAAGGTGGTTGTTTAGAGGTTTGCAATTTACGTAACAGATAAAAATGGTTAGTAAGGGTGATCAACACAAGTTTAAAAAAAATAAGCACTTTTGGAAATCCATCACCCCTTTGTAAGGGTCTTTTTGGTCATACGACATGACACAACGTGTAAAAAATAGAGAGAAGGGCCCACAACCACATGAAATGGAGGCTGCTTCTAGTTGGATTTTGTTGGATCATACTTGAACGCCGCTGTGAATGCTTTAAGTCACAAAATTTAAATATCATTAAACGCGACATTTTAGACGTAAAGTTTAGGCACTTTTTCCAAAACTTGTCGTAATATGATTTATGTATATCGATTAAGAGCTAGCGGATCCAAAGCTCTAACAACTATTCTAACTATTTTTCCGTTTGAATCTAGGAACTTTCTGTTTCGTTTCGCTCACGCAATTCATTGTTTACCTACTGCACCTTGTTTTCTCTCCAAAAGTTCATTTGGTGCTTCAAAAGCTGTACTAATTATTATTGGAAAAAAATGTCACAACAAATTTATGTTGTGTTTTGTTTGTATCTAACAGGATTTTAGCTGATTTCGTACTCAAGGGGATAACTAATTGGCAATCATTCATATCTATAGCCAATGTTGGATCTTTTCTACGGATTAAACTTTTTTTTTTCTAAATTACCAAAATAAACACTCTCAATATTATTCATTCAATCAGAATCATTAAATGTTCATACGTTTGAAAATTATGTCGAATTCTAAATGATGAACTGTATTACTTGTATTTCCCCCTTCCTTTCTTTTACTTTTAAAAAAATTGAAAAAATCATGCCAGAAAGTTTAAAAATTAGGTAATTTTTTAAATGAATTGAGAAAAAAATTCGCAAATGTTGACATGGAGAAGTCAACCAAACATTCACATACAGCTCACAGAAATTATATTTAGGTCATTTAGCTACGATGGTAAGAATAATACACAGTTTATAATCATCGATCCAGACAAAAATTATATTTTTTTTTATATCATTATAAATAATGACATGGTAAATATTATTTATAACTTTGATTTTTTATATAACATTCATATTATATTTTCTAATTGCAAAATCCATCGCAACGACTTCAATTAACAAATGATTTCTACAATAACCCTACACAATATTTCTCCCAAACTCTGCTAGCTTGAAACCAAAGCTTGAACTTCACACAAAAATGACAATACAGAAAACACAAGTCCAACTAAAAACAGATAATAGAAAATCCTGGAGTGATTAAAAGAGTTAAAATAAAAACCCTGGAAAAGAGACACTTACAAAAGAGAGAACGAAACTTCACACTGTAATATTTAGAAAGAAGAGAAAGAACAAAGGTTTGACTTGTTTATTCTTTATACTTTATTTTGTTTCTTACTCTTAAATATACAAGAATGTGTAAAACTTCGAAGGTCCAGCATGACCTTGTTCCCATGAAATGGAAAAAGAATGGCACAAAAACACCTTTTGAAGTGAGTGGATCAGAGGTACATTTTCTTTTCTCACTCAAACTTCATAAATCAATTATTTCCAAAGCTTTTTTCAGATAAACTCACATTTGTTTGTGGCGAAAATAATAGCTTTTTCTATTTTTGAAATCATTAAAAAAAGTTTTACTCTTCGAGTTCGGAAGAGGAGTTTGCAATCATTGGCATCATGATGTATATCTTAATACACATAAAGAACTTTGTAATAATTTTATCCCCAATGCAAAAGAAGCTTTTAACAATAATTTAAAAGCTCATTTGGCGACGATAAAAAAACTACCATAGTTGGAGGAGTAGTTAAAAGAATAAGCTTTTAATCATGATTATGGATTTTTAACTATGCTTATGGATGGTTACTTTTGTAGTATATGTGGAATAGAAACAATGATAACTATGAATCCAATTATTGTCATGCATGTTTCAGTTACTAAAATCTAATTCAACCTGTGTTTCAATGGAGATTATTGATCTAATCGTCATTGTGCGTGAATTTTTAATGTTGACTTTGTTTTTCCATTTTACACAAAATGTACATTATTTCAAAATTACAACACCAAAAGTGACAAATAGAATATATAACAAAATACTTCAACATCTTTTGTAATCAGTATATTTTCATAAAAAAAATTGTTGTAAATTAAACCGAAAATATACTAAGGAAGCGTAAAGTAATATGTACATGGAAAGTGTAAATTCTAATTTAATATATTGCTTGTCTTAAAGTGTCATAGAAATGAACAAAATAAATCTTATAAATATTTTTATCGTGGTTCAACATTTCAGACTGGCAACTATGGATAAAAAAAAATTGCACCATGTAAAAATTTGACATTAATCCTTAAACAAAAGATAATTCTTTACGTTGGGAATATAAGTCAGAGTTTAAGTTTTGTATTAATTAGATACGAGAAAATATAAAAATTCATATGAATCCTGAGATTTTAGATTGGAGGTGATGAAAGTCGTCTTGACAAAGGGTTTAGATAGTATCAATATGGAAAGAACTCACTTTTGAAAAAATGATTATTAAAAATCTAAATGTAAGTCTAAGTTCTATACTAGGTAGAAAAGAGAAAGTTAAACATTATATAATAGGAAAAAACTCATAAACCTATTGTCTTCAAGTTTTGGATTGAAAATGATATCAATCACTTATATAAGTTAGACTCAAGTATCATTATTGTTATATCTTCCCAATGAATGATTCCCTCCCTACAACCATCATTCTATCAGTGAATTAATCAAATATAATGAATTACTTTATTTCAACATGTTTGAATTTTAGCTTACTTATAATTAAATATAATAGCCACACTCGACCTTCATTTTGTTTATTACATTTTAATTAAATATAAACATAATTAACACGATTAATTGATACGTATACATAAATAAACATAATATAAACACAATTACTTAAATATAAACACAATTAATGTATACATCAATAAAGAAAAAATAATTTATACGTTAATACAATAAAACACCTTGTTCAGGCTCACATTAGCTTTTGTGATTTGACATTTTGACTGCCCTCAAAATTATATACAGAGTATGCATACAAAAACAATAAACAAATGACAAAATTACGTAAGTATAGATGATAAATACAATGAAATTGGAAATACTATATAACTTTGAAGTCAATTTCTAACGAAAAAAATTAAAGTTCCCTCGGTGTTCAATATGTGTCACAAATCCTCTAAAATTTCCAATAACATAACACTTTGAAATATAGAATTTTCGAAAATTTACAATTAATATACAATTTGTTAAGGTTTAGTCCATAAAGTTCAAATAGATCATAAAAACATATATGCACACATTATATGTTGTTGATTAAGTGTATCTGTAATATTTTTGATGATGTTCATAGTAGCATAAGAATGATTGGAATTATAATAAGACATAAATGTATGTATGTGATAATATGAAAATGTTAATATGTTGTCATGATAGTCGACTAGGCTACTAATCTAGTTAACTAGGTTAGTTCTGAAACTTTAATTTGGGCCTTGTCATAATGTAGTCGACTAGCCAACTAATCTAGTCGACTAGGCTCGTATCGACAACAACTCATTTATCAAATCAGATCACTGCACCTTCTGTTTGAGCAGTTGTTCAACCCAAAGAAAGAAAGAAAAGAGTAGAATATCTTCTTGGAGCAAATTCTGCAGCAAGGGCTTAAGTGTTCATCAAGAATGATCATCAAGATCAAATGAAGATGGTGTAATATTGACACAAAGTTGTGTACTAAATCAGGTATTATTGTTCCATTACTGTCACTATTTTTGTATTAGTTTCTTGTAGTTTCTTGAATCTGAAATTCTGTGTGTTATCATTGTGATTGTGGTAATTGTGTGTAATTGCTTGGAGCATTACAATTTGCACATTTCTTGAAGGGGCGTTTTCAAGAAAGTGTGGTTTTAGAGTTTAGGAATTGCATAGATGTTTCTTGTATTCCTTCTCTTGTTGATATAGTGAAATTTCTAGTGAGGGAAACTAGAGACTGGATGTAGATTCATTTGAATCGAACCAATATAAATCTTGTTGTCTCTTGTGCTCTCTTTCATTCTCTTTTAAATTTTGCTAGGTATAAAGGGTGAACAATATGCATTCTTAAACTCCTTTTGTCAATTAGTTACAGATTTCATAAAAACTGTTTTTTAAGTGTAAGAACAAATCAAAAATTTGAAAAACCAATTCACCCTTCTTGGTTGTGAAATATTGCTGCATCAAAATTTAACATTATAGTTACACAAATACAATTCTTTAAAACTCACATGTCAATAACATAATTTAATAACCTAACTATCCATCTTAACAAGTCATATTTGGGATTCTAAATTTCTAACTTAGCAACTAAACTTAAATCTAATGTATAATTCATTCCTGAATTTAGCCAGGTTAGAAATTGCACTAAATTATAATGTATTCATTATAAGAAATTAAATCTTAAACCTAGAAAATATCTAACATGTAAATATTAAAATAGTAGTTAATAAAGGACTAAAAATTTGGTTAGGAAAGTCTTAGAAAGATTGCTCAACACCAAGACTTTGGTGTCATTTTTGAAATGACAGTGGTGACAAAATCTGAACCATGATGGTAAAAGTATACAAACCACATAAAGTGCAAACTAATACCTTATATAATGTTATAGTAAAAATATCATATCTACATTATATCATACCTTATATAATGTTTATAGATTAAAATTAGCTTATATACTTATACATAAATTAACAAAAATAATTATTTATAAATTACATGATAGAACTTTTATAAATTGATTTTTATATAAACTAGTTTTAACCTGTGGAGAAACATATTTTTTTCTCCTGAAAAATACTCATGGAGAATTTTGTTTAATCAAATTCCATATTTCAATTAAATGATAAAGACGAAAGTCATAAACAATTTACTTGGATAAAAACTAAAACATAGAGTTTAATAAGGACTTCGATCAAGAAGTTACGTCTCTCTCTCCCTCTCTCTATATATATATATATACCAAATAATTAAATTTTCAATATATGATGGTTGGATTTAACACATTTTAAATCAAAACTAAAAGCAAAGTAGCTAAATTGATCCCAAAATATCATATATCATAGGGGTGTCAAAAAAATCCGTACCCGCGGGTATTCGCAGATAAAACCCGCAACGGATAGGAAATTGATATTAAAAATGGATATCCGTTACCCGTGGGTATGAGTATTTTTGATACCCGCATGTTAACGGGGTGGGTACGGATATCATAGTATCCGTACCGCTAAACTTTAATTCAGAAAAATTATTACCCCACAAATGAGTCAAAACATTATGAGTCTTCATTATATTAGTACAAACTTTAATTCAGAAAAATTATATATATATA
>Ga0214544_1006403_pt1 | contig 21754 bp, 13 predicted proteins | sample CNSS3metaG_FD_160074 | JGI IMG/M metagenome (GOLD analysis project Ga0214544, IMG submission 160074) | Root nodule microbial communities from cowpea collected in UCLA plant growth center, Los Angeles, California, USA - CNSS3 | ecosystem: Host-associated > Plants > Roots > Nodule | place: USA...
AAAAACATGATATTATTAATGATTCAATGTACAAATGGTAAATTTTATTTTCAATAACAAATATTAAAAAATTTACATAAATATTAAAATAAAGTAAAAGATAATAATTGCATAAATATCAAAATAATTATAAAAAAACATTAAATAATTAAACACAATTAAAATTTTATAACAACTACATAGATTTTTTTTTCAAGAGGAAAAATACATTTAAAATTAGATATGAGATTAAGCATGCATATACATATATGTCTGTCTTTATATGAAAACAAAAAAACTAAATATTATTTGTAGTTATACCAATATTTTGTTAATCCTGAAGGCTTTAAAACTTATCTCTTATTGATTGAAAATTTTAATTATATTTTACTTTTTATGTTAGCATTGAAATTGAGCATTGTAAGAAGGTATGACAACACCATTTGGATTATTTGCTACCCAACCTCCAAAAGAAATCTAATAGGTTATCTGTTTGTTTATCTATTGATACCCATTTAAAATATGTCCAATAATCTTTTAAAGTATATGAGTATTTATGGATATTCATGAATATTTAAAATAAATATTTTATAAATTTTTGAAATAAAATATAAATAAATAAATAAATAAATATAATATAATATAAATTAAATTAAATATAAATTTAATCTAATAAAATATAAATTAATTTTTAATTTTAATTAAATTTAACTTAATAAAATATAAATTAATTTTTTTTTGTCTATCGAACATATGCAGATACAGATAATATGATATCCACACCAAATTCATTTATAAACGGATATTAAAATACCTGTTACTCGTTACCTACGAGTAACAACTATCTACTGTGGATCTTATATGCAAATACTCGCAAGTTTAGGTATTTTTGTCATCTAATTATAAGGAGGATAAGGAAGTTATTTCATAATTTGTTGTGGGGAAATATAACACAAATTAAAATAAATATTTATGAAAGATGATAATTTTAAAATTGTAAAGCTTATTAAAAGTTGTAATTTCCTGTGGTATATGACCACCATTTCCTTTGCTTTTGAACCACAGAAGAAAGATAAGTAGACACATGCAAAAGAAAAAATGAACATCTATTAACATCCACTTAAGAATGAAAGATATATTCTTTTTTTCATCCCTTCAAAATGCTTTGAATGTCATTGCTCTTCTCATCTAGAAAAGAAAAAAAGTAAGTTCCCTTAAATTCTTTTCTAAAAATATAGGTTTTAGTAATTCTTTACTTAAATCTAACGCTAGAATAATAATGTCACAAACTATAACTTGTAGACAAATCTAATGTGAGCATTCCACACAAGAAAAGTAAGAAAATCTAATGTAGACAAACATTATAATTCTTTTAAAAATGTTATTCTTTTTCTTCTCTATTATATATATATATATATATATATATATATATATATATATATATATATATATATATAAATAAAGAATGAGACCAACATAATCTAACATTTTATCAATTTCAAAGTTTGCAAGTTTATATACACAATTATTTGGTTCACACCCAAAAAAAAAGTGAGTAACTTTAAGTTTCATAATATTACAATTCTTCATGTATCTACGTCAGTTCAAGATATCTCGGTAGTCAAAATAACACTCATAATTTTAACGTATAAAGAATTTTGAATTTTCATATAAAAAGTGAAAATAATTGATAAAATTATATTGAGAAAGAGGTAATTTATATATTGATAAAGTTAGTATTCTACAGTTCTCAAAAGTTTTTTATGTGATCTTGTATTTTTTTTTTTTGCTTTCTGATTGTAAGATTGGGTGGGATTTCCAAGTTGATTATGTGATAGGGTTTCACATTCACTAGTCTAAGGTCTTGTAGGGTTTTAGATCCTAGTTCTTAATTACGTGTTTTCTTTCTTATTTTTTAATAGATTTATAAAAATACCTGAAAATTTAGTGGATAAGTCAATCTTTGAACAAGAAACCGAAACATAAAACAAGCCCATCACTATGGTGTAAACATTTTCTGAACAAAACAACAATAAACTTATGACCTGCTTGTTTTTAAAATAACTGTTATAATTTCTTTTTAAAAATTCATTCATTTGCATGTTTATACCAACTTTAAAAGAAATATTGTAATTTCCCATTTAATATATAAACTTATTTAAATGACAAGTCACACAATATAATATTATGAGTAAATATTTGGATTATAGAATCACTCCTTAAAGATATTCAAGAATTCATAAAAGGAAATTTTGAGACACACCAAGATGCCAATACAAGACAGGGTACAAAATTCAACAGCCATCAAACTAAGATTAAAAGGCAAGCCAAATACATGGGCCATAGCCCAAAAAGAAAAGCCCAATAAGCGGAATCCAGCCCAGGCACAGCCATCAAACTAAGATTAAAAGGCAAGCCAAATACATGGGCCATAGCCCAAAAAGAAAAGCCCAATAAACGAAATCCAGCCCAGGCGGGCTACGCAGCGGAGTCACCATTCGCCTGTTGACCACGAGTCTTTCTCACATCTGCTCACATCAATAAATTGATGATCATCGCAAAAAGAGAAAGTCACACCAGACAGAACATACAAAAACAGAAGGGTAACCGAAAAGTGGTTTATCATACAGTTACATACAATTTCATAGTTCAAGATACAAATGTCAACCAATAATGTTATAACTTGCAAACAATACACTAAGACTCAGACACGACTCATCCGAATATATATAATTAGTCAGATTCAACATATGCTTGCACTTGTGGTGGACTTCCCTGCTCTACCGAGCTGCTTTATCGAGCTAATTGTTACAATGTCACATCCCCCACATACAAGGTTAACTCTTAATGAGTTTCAGGCCTCTTGCTACTCTCACCACTAGAGTTAGTACACTTTATGTGAGACTAACTGACTCTTTAGAGTGTCAGGATGCAACCTTACCTTGAATCCTTACTAAATTTTATAGATGGGGCACCACCATGAACTCCCACTAATAGGGGTCATGGAATTACGTCCCAACCAACTGAGGCACCACTATGAGGTCTCACCTAGAGGCTCATGGAATTACGTCCTAACCACATACAAATCATATCCCACATCCAATTATGTAATCGTTACGCATACCGATCTCATATCAACATTTATAACCAGCCTTTATCCGTGTCCCATACCAAAACCATACCAACAACATGTTCCATTTATCAACAATAACATTCATTCTCATACCAATCCCATGTCACTTTGATAACCAACCATTCCATACTTAGTTCATGCCAAAATCATATTAACTCCACATTTCAGTCCATAAAATCAGATCTCACATGCATATTCATATACTTCATACTTAAAATAGGGTAACCCAAGCCAAGCATACAATTAACAACCAAAAGCATGGAAAGAACAGTCATGAAGTAAAACCTCGCACCAGTCTCGCTCAAGCTAAGAACCCTCGCTCAGGCGAAAGGGATCTCTCACTCAAGCTACAGGTTCTCGTTTAGGCGAGACTGCCAACAGAGAACCTTGCAAGACTCGTGAGTTCTTGTTTAGGCGAGCCCTCCTCGCTTGAGCGAGGCCATCCCTCGCCCAAAGGTGAGGTTCCTCGCCTGAGCCACACTTGTAGTGACTTGCCTCAAACTATCATGCGTCCTCGCTTAGGCGAGCCCCTCTCGCCTGAGCGAGATAGTACCTCGCTCAAAACAAGAGCTCTCTGCTTGAGCGAGAGCTCGAGTGTGAGTTTGGGCCTGTTCCTGCAAGTCTCGCCTAGGCGAGACAGGTTTGCTTGGGCGAAAACATCGGGTCTCGCCATTGTTCTCCCTACAACAGCCGTACATACATATCCAAAGAATAAAACCAGACATCCCAAGCATTCACAAGAGCACTCAAGCTTAGAAAATTGTGAAACAATAGCAATACAAGCACCAATCGCGTTAACTAAATAAGTTCTAGCTTCCCTTACCTAGAAGGAGCTAGTACAGAACCTCGACACCGAACCACGGAGCACAGTAGCTCTAGGAATAGGCTTAGAAGCTGGAAAACAACGAAATATTAAAGGAACGGGGTTACTATGGAACCCTAACTATAAAGGCGAAAGTATGCTTTAAGGAAGATTGGAATAAGCTTGAGAATCACTTACATGGAGTGGAAAACGAAACTGAGCTTGAGCAACCTTGACCAAGATCGGAGTTAAACCCTAGCAGAGAGTTCGCAGCTGCTCTAGGAGGGAGTAATGGAAACTATTTTCTGAATAGTGAATGGAATGAGGGTGTTAGGGCAGATTAGGGTCTGGATTCCCTTTGGGCCAGCCCTAGGCCCAACTAATTTGGGATAACCCTTTTAAAATACGGGCAACAATGTAAGTGAGCCTTACAAATATAGGGAACATGGTCTATATTTGATTTGATTGATTTTCAGTTGATTTAGCAATATAAATAACAAGAAAAAAAATATAAAATGTATTCACAGTACTTCATTCCTGATGTCACTGAAGTTATTAAAATTGAAAAAAAATACATCATAAGTGTAAACATGAAGGAATAAGTTGTTTAAGAAATTATATTTGAAAAATACATCATAGTTCTACTATTTTATGAAGGACGAGATTCACTCAATATCAATTTCTTGATAAAAGTTTTTTTCCTACAACGTCAGCTTCCTGCAAATTCAAAAAGGAAAAACTTAAATAAGAAGAACTTAGAGTCACCATATATTTAAACATGTTGTATAATTATTACATTATAATATTTAAATATTTGTGTACAATATAAATATTTAGTACCTGGATTGTCATGCATATATGATATGGTGTTGTTCGAGCTTCCAAACCAGATTTTTTTAACAAATGTTGCATAAATTAATGTTAAAAGTGATGTGACGAGTATGCCTCTTGAAAATGATTTCATTTTTGGAAGATTGCTCATCCTCACTATTTTCAACTTAGGCAAAGATAAAGTTGACCTTTGGCTGTAGAAACAAGTCAATATTGGAAGATCCTTCATTAATTACAAGACATTCTAGTTTGGGAAAAATGATGGACACATTTTCATCTTCAGATCTATCACTAGATATGACCTCTTCCATTTTTTCATATTTGCACAGTCTGAGTATTTTGAGCTTCCCAAGATTTTTGATCGAAGAAAGTGAGAATAAACTTTGGAGGTTGTCACATTGGAAAATGTAAATTGACACCAAATTTGAGAAAAATGAAACTTGAGGTTCCTTATTCCAAACATACTTCAATTTGATTAGATTAATCAATGCTAACACCTCCAGTTGAGGAAGTATTTCATGAATTTTATGATCAAGATTGTCATTTTCAAAATCAAATACCTCTGTCAATAATTCACATTTGCTCAAAGTTAATTTTCTCAAATTCTTGAATCTCGTGATCATGCTTGAGGAGATAGCACTCAACAATTTGTTGTTGTTGGTCAAAATTAGATTTTCAAGTTCACAAAATGATTTGGACGGATAATTCCAGTGCCAAAGCTTCTCTACATTCATATTGATCACACAAAGTATCTTCAATTTTTCCACCAACAACTGGAAGAAACAAGTGGTAATTTAAGCTTGTAGGCCTATGCATGAATTCAAAACTAAGTAGAATGATAGTTTTTCATAATACCATGTTATGCAGTTATATTATTGAATTCCATACTTTTATTCCATCATCAATACAATAAGTAATTAAAATAACTACTAGTTACCTATATCAAATGACAAGAAAGAAAACATGTGTTTTCCATGCAAAATACACTTGATAAATAGTTTGTAATGGAAACTTACTAAACTTGGGAAGAAGCAATTTGTTGTAGATGATTCTTCAAGAGCTTTGGAATCTTCAATAAAAGAAATCATAGTACAACAATTTGCTATTTTTAATGTTTGTAGGGAAGGAAATTCAGATATAGAAGGAAAAACTTGATAGATTTTCAAGAGAAACTTCCTTCAATTCATGAAAGGTGAGTATCCTTCTCATGCCCTCGACTTCTTTTTCTTCTTCTTCGGGGATAATAATTGTATCCAACACATCACAATCATAAATTTCCAGATTTGTTAGTTTTAGAGGAACTTGAAGCATATTAAGAGACTTACATTGCTTCACTTGTAGGAGTTTTAGGTTTTGATGGAACCTGAAAATATCTTTGTTAACAATGCAAGTTAACTTTGGAAGATCAATCAAAGTTAGTTCACACAGTTGTTGTAAAAGGTGTGTGGAACAAGATATTTGTTGATGAATATTAAATATTATTTTCAATTCCTTACAGTGACTCACAACAAGTTTCTTCAAGTTCTTCAACTCTTGTAGTGTCTTAGAGGAAATGACACAAACCAAGTTGTCATAACTGTCAAACACAATCTCGTTCAATTCAAAGAAAGATTTCCCATCAGTCGTAAGGGTTTCATTTGAATCTGCAAATCCGGTAGTGAATTTTTTCAAGATTGGACATTTTGCAATCATCAAAGATTTTAGACTTGGAAATTATAAAGGACCATAGTAGATTTTTCTCAACTTTGGGAGAGACTTAAGCTCCAATTTGCTCAGTGATTGAAAGTTAGTTCTTGTACTATCTTCATTAAAATGACAACAAAAAACAATATCTAATTCCTCACACTTTTCTATAATTAGTTCCTTAAGTTGGTGTAGCTTCTGCGGTGGATACAGTTCAAATATATATTGGAGACAAGAATCATCTATGATGTGTAAAATTTGTAGGTTTCCAAGGTCAATATCTTTTGGATGATCATTGAACCACATATATTTAAGTTGGTTAATTTTAGTTCCTTTAGCTGTGTGAAAATTTTGTCATCTTCATCCTAAACATTAAAACAAGCAAGAGGTAGTGAGCACTCTTCAATGTTGATATCTTTGAGTTTATGAGACCTTTTTGGTAACATATTTAGAAAATCCTCCAACATTTCTCCATTAGTTATTTACCCGAAGAAATTGAAGGTTGGTGAAATGTGAACTTTGAAGATTATAGAATATCTTATCCAACTCTTCATTGTTACATACACTAAAATCAGTAATGAGTGAGAATTTGTCATCCTGCATTAAATTTTTTTGAGAATTCATCATCTAAGACTAAAAATATGTTGTATATATATATGTCTTATTCTGATAAATAATGTTTGAAAGAGAACTAACCAATAAATCAAAAAGGTTGGTGTGAGGGTGAATTTGCACTTCATCATTTTGTGTTATTAGTATCGATTTTAACTGTGATTCTTTTATCATTCCCAACCCAAACTTCTTGATGTTGGAACAGTGGTTGAGCACCAAGTTCTCTAAAGATGGCCATTCAACAATGGCTCCCGAGGAAAAGCTTCTTAGATTAGGTAAGTCTTCAAGATGCACTTTCTTCATTTCACAATATTCAACTGCAATTCTGGCTTTTCTGACGTTACGAATATCTTTTTCTGTTTCCTGTTCATAAATAAAATCCTTATGAGGATTTTGGATTGTAAACAAAAATATATAAAAGAAAACAAGCGTTTTCAGAATATCCACCAAGGAACACAATATTTTAATTAAAAAATTGAAATGTATTTTTACTTTGTTTTCTAATGTATTTTAATAACTATCGAAATGATTCATCAACATGTATACTTGAATTGAAATTCACCAACATTTATTTTATTATGCGTACTTCTTCAATTTCAATATTCAAAATTTATTTACTTTTGTGTTTGTGTGAAACAATATAATATTATAGTGTTTAAGTAAGTACTGCAGTGGTTATTCTTAAATAAATAAAAAAGTACTTTGATAACTAATACAATAATATAAATAGATTAAGGGTAAATTAAATGAAGTTGGATTTGTTAACATATTATTTTATTTTTAAATGTATGTGTCATATATAATGTTTAGGAAATCATAAATTCTCACCACCATATTAAATGTCGTCCCCTGCTCGAAGCCAATATTTTGAAGTCGAAGTTGTCTATCAAACCTATCTATCAACTCTTCAATCTCACGGGATCGGATTCGTCGTTTGTCTCTTCAAATAAAACATTTGAATACACTCTTTTTCATAATTTAATTTTATTCAAATTTGCTTAATTTTACAGGTCTAACAAAAGTATTGAGAAAGATTGTGTCTTCATTTAGTTTCTTTTGTGCTATACATGCAATATGAAATAATCTTTTGACACCTTCTTCAGCCACTCTTTTATTGCAAATAATCTTTTATGCACATTTTTAATGTTTTTCAACTTTTTAATAAGTTTCTAATAAAACAAACAAAAATTATCAAAAATATTATTTTATGAAACTGTCAAGTGGATGTATTTTTTATTGATGGTGTTAATAATATTAGTTATATTAAAATGTTTGCATAATATACTGTTCATATTAAAATTGTAATATTTTAAAATTTTAGGTAGTTAATTCTTTTTAAAACAATAAATATAAAATCCAAATGGTAAAATGATAAAAATTGTGCGGAAAAAGTTAATTAAAAATAATACATTTTATTAGTTTACTACCATGTTTTCACATATGCATACATATTTTACATTATAAGAAAACTTTTCGATAATAACCAATTTTAATGACAAAAAATTTGTTCATCACTATAGTGACCGATTTAGATATCAATTTACAAAATAAAAATTATTATTGATTACTAAAATAGTTACTATTATGAATAAAAAATTATAATTGATAGCTAAATTGGTCACTAATTAATTAGAGATTAATTTAAAAATCAATTTCTGTGGTAGTCAAAACCTTAGTAACTAATGTTTAGTGACCAATTTATAAACTAATTCTTTGATAATCAAAACCTGGTTAGCTAAATTTTAGAGACCAATTATATATTTTTATTCACAATAGCGATTATTTTAGTAACCAATAATTTTTTACTATTTAAATTAGTATCTAAAATGATCATTTTACTATTAAAAGAGGATTTTCTTGTAGTGTTTTTTGTACTAAAAATAATATAAATTTAAAATTATATATACTTTTACTAAAATAATATTACAAATTACGTGGGACATTTTTAATAGAAAATTAATTATTAATTTTGAAATAAATAAAATTTATTCAATTAAATAAATAAATTATTTTTTATTTATTACAAATGTAAAATTATCCAATTAAAAAGTAACATTGTATGTCTTAATTTTTTTTTAGCAAGTATTAGTTGTTAGTTAGTAACGAGAGTTAAACCCACGATCTTTTACTATAATCTCTTTATCTATACTAGTGTAATGTGTATGCATTTCTTTTATATATATATATATATATATATATATATATATATATATATATTTAATATACAAAATAAAATTTTATTTATTAAGAAAAAAGTAGAATAAATAAATATTTATATTGTAAAGGGTAAATTAGAAATAAGTAATTATAGACAAAAAAAGAGAGAATAGTTATAGATTACTTTATATATTAATGATATAGATTTATTATAATAATTATGAAAATAAAAGTGTTATTAAATTTATAAAAATCATTTTAATAAATGAATTTTTGAATTGTAAAGAGGAGGGGGAGTAAAGAAATAAAAAGGTTATCCCATAATTATTTGGTGTTTTACTTAATAACATTGCTTTTAGGGATGATGAATGGGCTTTGTAAAGAGCATGAAGGAAATAAAGAAATAAGAAAATATTATCTCATAATTATTTGGTGTAAGGGGAAGTATAATACAAAATGAATTATGGCACATGATAATTTTAAAATTGAAAAGTTTTAATATATTAAAGATTATAATTACCTGGCTGATGTTCGTGACATTTTCTTTGTTTTCAAACTTCAGACGAACGATAAATAATAGATACATACAAAAGAAAAATGAAGATCTATTTATATATATCCACTTAAGGATGAATGGTTGTATTCTTTTCTTTATCCCTTCAAAATGCTTTGAATGTTACGTACTTTCATTCTTTCCTAAAACTCTAGGTTTCAGTAAGACCTTACTTAGGGATCGTTATGAAGTTTTTACAATATTAAGAATTGAAAATATTATAATTGTTAGGATTACGAGGTTTTACTGGCACACCAATGAGAGTTAAGTCCAACTACACAAGGCATTGACACCACTCTCAACCCAAAATCTTAAGACAATGGGTTTATGGGTATTTATTCTTATTTAGTGCTCTACTTTTTTATTTCTAGCCAATGTGGGACTTAAACTCACACTTGAATTCTTAACAATAATGTTCACTCAACAAAATGACAAGAAATAGCGAGGAAACATATAATTACACAACATTAATATTTGTAAAATGCAGGGGATGTTATATTTTATATAATTTTATTATATAAAATTATTATTCTCTATTTTATTATTATTGTGGAATAACATTAATTAATAAATTATATTATTTGTAAATATCAATTATATTGCACAATTGTTATTAATTTATGAATAATATATATTGGGTTTCTGATGAACGATCTGTGATGGGTTGGATTGTTCAATAAACGGTCTGTGATGGACTTAAGTATTCAGAAACTTGTTGAGAGGTTCCTGGTCTCTGCTGGTAAGGTTATAAAACTGATACCCATTCATCAGTTTTAATGGCAACTTAAAAAACACATCTGTAAGATGTGCTCTAGAAAAACCTACCAGAAAGAGAACAACATGGTCTCAACATACTTACAGAACGATGGATCTTTTATTGATTTTATGTGTTCTACAAGTGCTAATTTTTCACCTACTCTCTTAATAACAAGGTACACTCCTGTGTTTTGTTTGTTTAAATATTGAGAATTGTTCAATTAATTTAGGGTTTATGGTTTATATGATTGATCTTTGTGATTCATAATCTACCATGTGAGAGTTCAGTGGCAAACTTTATCTATTTGAACATTGACATATTGTGTTTATGCAATCACAAAAAATATTCCAGAGTGCCGATTTTCCATGTAATCTTGTGGTTTTAGAACTGTAGTTTTTCTCATATCAACGATACCTAATTAATTTAAGGAAAATTATCTTTTCACAACAAATATTTTGAGAAAGTTGACAAACTTTTTCTAAACAGAATTAAAATATATTAGTTTTTTTATTTTTTATTAAAATAAAATAATAAAATAATATTTTTTTACTCAAATTAGTTTGTCAAAAATTTGTAAGAAAAATTTTTGTTAACCCTTAATTTAATAAAGGTAAGTTGTTAGTATTTTTTTGTTAGGAGAGGAATTAATTCACAATCTCTCTCATCTTTCCATCTAAATCCACTTTATTTCTTCAGATTATTAGGAGGAATTGAATATATAACCTTTTCCTTTTTTTCTAATTATTAAACCATCTTATCACTCCATAACATCGATAGTTTACACATATAAATTTGTTTGAATCCCCGTATAAAAGAGAACTACCAAAATTGATAAAAGTATATCGAAAATGAGGTAATTATTTGTGAAAGAGTTGAGAAGAAGGTTGGTTTGTTTAATTTTAATTGAGGAAGATGTTACAAAGTATGCGGAGAAGTTGAAATTGTTTAGTGCACATGTTTTTCTACAGTAAACAAAAAAGTGGGTCTCTGCAATACATAGTTTAGATTTCGTTTAATTAGAAAATAACTAAATAATCGTCTCAATAAGATCTATGATCTATGCAATAAAATGATTATGCTTTTAAGTAAGTACTATTGGATTTTTTTATTACAAATACAACAATATTATAATTTTACTATAATAATCCGATAATATAAATATATGATAAATTTTCACTTTAGTCTTTGCGGTGATGAAAAATATACAGGAGACATATCTATAATTTGTAATTTGCGTCCTTTTTCTTTTCAAGTCAAATAAAAGTATAAGGTTAAGAACGGAAGAAGAATATGTCATATTTTGTATAATATGTACAAGATAACTCAATTCCGTACAAGACCATTTGTATAATTAATATTTTCTTTAAATAATAATTAGAACATAATAATAATAAAAAATCATTTTTTCTTTTGGATGTCCGTATGATTGTCTTTGTCAACTGGTATCTTCAATATGGATGTACGAGTACTCATTTGACCGCGCATGTCATTCTATTACTTGAACCTTTCTTCCTCAAGAATTACAAAATACTAAAAAATATAGTTTTGAAAGTGAAAACATATCAACACTTTCACACTTCAATTATTTTCCAATTAGTTTTTTTAGTACAACATAAACCCTGATTTTTCCATTGTGAATGAAAATATGTAGGAGCAATGATTTTTTCTTGTTAGACCATTTAAAAAATATTTTTGTTTCTTTTTGTATGATATTTTTCAATTTTTGGAAAAAATTAAATATTTTAAAAAATTACATTAGTTTTGTACATTTATTTAAAGGAGTCTTAAGATAAATGTTGTAAGATGTTAACATTTTTCTTACGCCTAACCAAATCTTTGAAACGAAATTCAATTTTGTACACCACATTTTTATCTTTTCGGATTTTTTTAGTTTTTCATAATAAACTACAATGAAGACCGATCAAACTCAATGTTTTAAAATCTTATCTTTTGGTTCATCATCTTGTCACGATTTTGGTTGTGACAAAGTTGTTGTTGGTGGATTATGAGTTAACCTACCTCCAACTAGGCTCAGACTCGTTTAACCTATGGGTTAAGTGGTTGAATTCAATTTGACCCACTTTCAAAAAAGGTATAATTACTAATTTCGTATCCCAATTTTTTGGTTAAGTTTTTGATCATCATACTTTTGGTTTGTTCAATTTAGTACCCCAATATCTAAAAAGATTCAATTTGGTTATCTCCGTTAAGTTGAAGTTTACACTGTGTTCTGTACGGACACGTGTCAAGCCGTGGAATTTTTAATTTTTTAAAATTTTTAAAATTTTTTTTTGTAAAAATTTATAAACTACCACGTGTCAATTTACCGTCGTGCCACGTGACAACTTATAATAATGATACGTGGCAGTGGTAATAATTGTTTTCAATTCAGTTTTCTATTTAAATTTTTTGTTCAATTTAGTACCCAACTTTTTAAAATGATCCAATCCCGTCCTCTCCAATTTGAGATCAAATTACTAAATAAGCTTAATTACATCTTATATATACATGTTTCAATAACTTTTTCTAAAATATACATCAAATCATTTCACCTAAATTCTTAAATTATTTTATTTTTTACATTTTTTAACTTTGTAATTTTTTACACTTAAAATTTTTTACACTTGTAAAAAATAAAATAATTTGAATATTTAGGTGTAGTAATTTGATGTATAAATTCAAAACAATTATTTTAACATGTGTATATAAGTTATAATTAAACTTAGTTACTAATTTGGTCTCAAATTAGAAAGGACGAGATTTGATCATTTTAAAAAATTGGGGTACTAAATTGAATCAAAAATTTAAATAGATGACTAAATTGAAAACAACTATTAACACTTCCACGCATCGTGATTGTAAACTGCCACATGACACGATGGTAAACTGACATGTGGTAGTTTTAAAATTTTTTGAATTTTTTTTTAAATTAAAAATTCCATGGCTTGACACGTGTCTTGTACGGACACTGTGTTAACTCCAACTTAATGGAGAGGACTAAATTGAATCTTTTTAGATAATTGGGGTACTAAACCAAACGTATGAGGACCAAATTGAACTTAACCAAAAAATTGGGATACCAAATCAGTAATTATACCTTAAAAAAATAAAGTGAATTTCCAACCTACTTTTGAAGCTTACTTTTCATATTATAAAAAGAGCATATTCCACAGTCTCTTCGTTTTCATTCTTCTTTCTTTTTTATTGTTTGAGAGAAGAATGAGAGAATATTTGTTTCTTCTTTTAAGAGAGAATGTTAGTTACTCTTTTAAGATTCTTCTGTATTTGTTTTTCTTATCTTATCTTTGAGAGAGAGGTTGACATTGTTTTTTCCTTGAGATTAAAGAAAACATAATTCAAATTCCAAACAAATTATGTATAAGTTTTTTTGTTTCTAAAACGTATTAACACTTATCGAAACGCTAAGTTGTTTTTTCTTCAATGATGGTAAATTTGTTTATCTATTGTGAAACATAATAGTTGAGAGAAAACTAACCAGTAATTCAAAAAGATGTATGAGAGTGAATTAGTTTCACTTCATTTTCCATTATAAGTGTCGATTTTTTTTATCATTCCCAAACCAAAAGTTCTTGATTTTGGGACAATGTCTCCTGAAGAAAAACTTCTTAAATTGGATAAGTCTTCAATATGTACTTTCTTTGTTTCACAAAATTTAATTGGAATTGCAGCTGTTGCCACGTCATAAAGATCAAGACATTTATGCTGTCCATGAATAAATTCTTTATAAGGTTTTTGTGTTGTAAACAAAAGTGTATAAAAGCAAACAAGGGTTTTCAGAACATCCACAAAGGAACACAATATTTTTATTAGAAAATTGAGTGTATTTCTATACTTTGATTTGTAATATCTTCTGAATTATCTAAATCATTCATCAACATTTGAAATTCACCATATTTTTCTATTATATGTGAACTTCTTCGATGTCAATATTCAAACTTTATTTACGTTTGTGTTCTTGTGAAACAGTATACTAAAATTGTGGATAATTTTATTGTGGATAGTTAATTATGCTTTAAAAAAGTTGTGAAATCTAAACGATAAAATGATGGAATGGTATAATTAAAGCGAAAAAAAGGTAATTAAAAATATAATCCCTTCATTAATTTGCTGGTAAAAGTACACATGTTTTTCATGTTTTCAAATATTAAAATTTTATATATATATATATATATATATATATATAAAATGTTTATATATATATATATATATATATATATATATATATATAAATATTTTCTTAATAGAAAAAGATATTTAGTTATTTTGAAATATTTTAATCAGTTTACTATTGAAATAAAAATAATTACACAATTTTAATTGTTATAATTACCTGAGTGTCGGTGCCTATGGATAAGAGGACCTCATTTTCTTTGATTTCGAATCTTCGAAGATAAAGAGATAAATGCAAAAGAAAAATGAAAATTTATTTATTTCTCCTGTTAAGGACGAATGATTGTTTTTTTTTTTTACTCTTTCAAAATGCTTGAATGTTAGTGTCCCTCTCTTCCCACAGTTTCTCCGAATTCTTTCCCAAAAATATAGGTTTTAAAAATTCCTTACTTAAATCTAATTCCAAAATAAAAATATTACAAACTAGAACCATAAGAAGACGTAACGTGAGTACAAATCCGTACCCGTAGAATTTGCAGTTAAAACCTACAACGAATAAGAAATTAATATTATATATACAAATATTCGTGAGTAATTGGTATGAATATTTATATATATATATATATATATATATATATATATATATATAAATAATGAAATTAACATAGTCTAACATTTTATCAATTTTAAAAAGTTTACAAATTTATATATACAATTATTTGGTTAAAAGGAAGGAAATTATAATTTATCAAAGAGTTGAGAAGGTTGGTTGTTTAATTTTAATTAAGACGTCACAAAGAATGCAGAGAAATTGAAATTGTTTATTGCACATATTTTTCTGCAATAAACGAAAAGTGGGTTTCTGCATTTAGATTTCATGTAACTAGAAAATAACTAAATAATCGTCTCAATAAGATGTATATGTAGTTTCTCCTTTTTTTTTTTATTGTTTTGGTGACGACTCATCTGAACTTAGTTATTAAATATCTATTATTTTGGATGGACAAACAAAATTACTTTTCCTATTAATTTAACCTTCATGAATTGTTTTAGTTTTCCATTTTATTAGAAGCTTATTCTTCTTTCATGCTATTACCATGTTTCAATTCATTTCTAGTTCTTTTTATTTTAGTTTATTTAACTTTCTTTTTTATTAAGCCTTAGTCAAACATTTCAAAATTTATCAATATTGTTCCATTTTTTTTTTCATGATTTTGACCTGAATTTATTTTTCTTTAATTAATGAAGATATTTAAATGGATTAAAGCAAAGTTTTATTAATATAAGTTGTGTTAGTTTTAATTGAGTAAAACCATTACATACAAAATTTTTATATCTCTATCATTTCAGAATGAAATTAATTACATGAAAATAATTTAATTCTTTATCAAAAAAAAATGAGAGAAATTTTGAATTGAGATTAAACACACTTCCTAGACCTATGTAGATATGTTCTAGTGACTGGTTTTTTTTTTTTTTTTTCAAGGATAACACATTTGTTAGATCAACTTCGAAGTTAGTATTCTACAGTTCTCAAACGTTTTTCATGTGATCTTGTATTTTTTTTTTTCTTTCTGATTGTAAGATGGGGTAGGGTTTCCAAGTTGATTATGTGATAGGGTTTCACGTTCACTAGTCTAAGGTCTTGTAGGGTTTTAGATCCTAGTTCTTAATTACGTGTTTTCTTTCTTATTTTATAATAGATTTATAAATAAACCTGAAAATTTAGTGGATAAGTCACCAGTGCAGAAAGGGGATTTGGCAGCGGTTGTTTTTAATATTCTGCACCGGTTCGGGAACCGAAGCATATTGGGGCGAGGCCAAAAGAGCATAGCTTTTGGCCTCGGTTAAGAACCGAAGCCATAGAGGCCCCTTCTGCCTCGGTTCAATGGAACCAGAGGCCATAGAGTCCAGCCTTTTGGCCTCGGTTTTTGTTCCACCCGAGGTCATATGGGTTTTTTTTTTAAAATTCGATACCCTTTGGCCTCGGTTTTCGCTGCACCCGAGGCCATATGGGCTTTTTTTTTAAAAATTTGATACCCTTGATGTTGCAAATAGTGGAACGAGACTGCTGCACCCACTTTATGACCCTCCTAAGCTTATCCTTCGCTGTTGCGCCAACACGGCAACCTGTTACCAACTCTTCAACAACTGCATTAAACCAAATTATAAAAATCAAAACCCTAGAATTGGTAACAGGTTATTGAAGAGACCAATCAAGATGGCTAGCATGGCCTGCACAAAGCAAGATAATAATAGCTTAGTCCAACAAATTCTGAGATCAAGCATAGTAACCCAAAGGGTCAAATCTTTTAATCTGCACATCAACCATGTTGTAACTGCAGCTACAACACTCAATCAGAGACCAAAATCGTATTCATAAAGAGAAAAAGTAACTTACCATGATTGCTAAACGAACCACAAAGACACTGTAGTAGGATGAGAGAGTGTGTTGCCATGGATAAACTCGACTTCGCCAACGACTTCCTCCCGGAGATCGCTGAGCTCTCGTCGCCGTTCGGAACCTCGCCGGAGCGCGTCGGGGCGTACTTCGCGCAGGCGCTGCAAGCGCGTGTGGTCAGCTCCAGCCTCGGCTCGTACTCTCCGCTCACTGCGAAATCTGTAACCCTAACGCAGTCGCAGCGAATCTTCAACGCCTTCCAGTCCTACAACGGTTTTGAAACTATTCTTCTTCCTCTCTTCTTTTGCTGCCAAGAAACAGTTCATTTTCAAAGTAAATAAAAAGATTAGAACTGTAAACGACGGAGGGCGCGCAGGAGGCCGCAACGGAGGAGCGACGGTGGCGCGACGGAGGCCGTAGCGAGGGCTGGACGGTGGCGCGACGGTGGCTGCTTCCTTTTCGACGGTGGAGAGGACGAATCCTGACGGAGGGCACGGTGGTGGCGGAGAGCTTCGCGAGAGAGAAGATGATGAATAGTGATGGGTTCGCGCAATTTGAAAACCTAAATAAAGGATATGACCTCGGTTCTGTAAACACCCGAGGCAGAAAGAAGGATAGGCCTCGGTTCTTAGCCACCCGAGGCCAAATCATATGTTATAGGCCTCGGTCCTTTGTCACCCGAGGCCAAATCATATGTTATAGGTTTCGGTTGGTTTTGAACCGAAGCATAAAACCGGTTATATGCTTCGGTTGTGTTGTGACCCGAGGCAAAATGCTGAAGAAAATTTCAAAAATGCCACCGCCTCCTAATAGGCTTCGGTTCCGCAATAACCGAGGCCTATAAGGCGAGTTAAAAACCCCATTCTGCACTAGTGAGTCAATGTTTGAACAAGAAACCGAAACAAAAAACAACTACAAGTCCATCACTTTGGTGTAAATATTTTCTGAACAAAACAACAACAAACTTATGACCTGCCTGTTTTGAAAATAACTGTTATAATTTATTTTTTAAAAATTCATTGATTTACATGTTTATACCAACTTTAAAACAAATATAGAGAACGTGGTCTATATTTGATTTTATTGATTTTCAATTGATTTAGCAATAGAAATAAAAAAAAATATAAAATGTATTCACAGTAATTCATTTTTGATGTCATTGAAGTTATTAAAATTGAAAAAAATACATCATAAATGTAACATGAAGTAATAAGTTGTTTAACAAATTATATTTAAAAAATACATCACTGTTCTACTATTTTATGAAGGAAGAGACTCGGTCAATATCAATTTCTTGATAAAAGTTTTTTTCCTACGGTGTCAGTTTCCTGCAAATTCAAAAAGGAAAAACTTAAATAAGAACTTAGAGTCACAATGTATTTAAACATGTTGTATAATTATTACATTATAATATTTAAATATATGTGTACAATAGAAATATTTAGTACCTGGATTGTCATGCATATACGATATGGTGTTGTTCAAGCTTCCAAACCAGACTTTATTAACAAATGTTATACAAATTGATGTTAAAAGTGATGTGACAAGTATGCCTCTTGAAAATGATTTCATTTTTGGAATATTACTCATCCTTCCTATTTTCAACTTAGGCAAAGATAAAGTTAAACTTTGGTTGTAGAAACAAGACAACATTGGAAGATCCTTCAATACAAGACATTCTATTTTGGGAAAAATGATGGACACATTTTCATCTTCAGATCTATCACTAGATATGACCTCTTCCATTTTATCACATTTGCATAATCTGAGTATTTTGAGTTTCCCAAGATTTTTTACTGAAGAAGGTGAGAATAATCTTTGGAGGTTGTCATAGTGGAAAATGTAAATTGACATCAAATTTGAGAAAAATGAAACTTGAGGTTCCTTGTTCCAAACATACTTCAATTTGATTAGGTTAATCAATGCTAACACCTCCAGTTGAGAAAGTATTTCATGAATTTTACGATCAAGATTGTCATCTTCAAAATCAAACACCTCTGTCAATATTTCACATTTGTCCAAAGTTAGTTTTCTCAAATTCTTGAATCTCGTGATCATGCTTGAGGAGATAGCACTAAACAATTTGTTGTTGTTGGTCAAAATTAGATTTTCAAGTTCACAAAATGATTTGGACGGATAATTCCAGTGCCAAAGCTTCTCTACATTCATATTGATCACATAAAGTATCTTCAATTTTTCCACCAACAACTGCAAGAAACAAGTGGTAATTTAAGCTTGTAGGCCTATGCATGAATTCAAAACTAAGTAGAATGAACTACATTATGTTGATAGTTTTTCATAATACCATGTTATGCACTTATATTATTGGATTCCATACTTTTATTCCATCATCAATACAATAAGGAATTAAAATAAATACTAGTTACCTATATCAAATGACAAGAAAGAAAACATGTAATTTCCACGCAAAAGCTCGATAAATAGTTTGTAATGGAAACTTACTGAACTTGGGAAAAAGCAATTTGTTGTAGATGATTCTTCAAGAGCTTTGGAATCTTCAATAAAAGAAATCATAGTACAACAATTTGCTACTTTTAATGTTTCTAAGGAAGGAAATTCAGATATAAAAGGAAAGACAACAAAGAGACTTGGTAGATTTTCAAGAGAAACATCCTTCAATTCATGAAAGGTGAGTTTCCCTCTCATGTCCTCCACTTCTTCTTCTTCGTTGGAGATAATAATTGTATCCAACACATCACAATCATAAATTTCCAGATTTGTTAGTTTTAGAGGAACTTGAAGCATATTAAGAGACTTACACTGCTTCACCTGTAGGAGTTCTAGGTTTTGATAGAACATGGAAATATCTTTGTTAACAATGCAAGTTAACTTTGGAAGATCAATCAAAGTTAGTTCACACAGTTGTTGTAAAAGGTGTGTGGAACAAGATATTTGTTGATGAATATTAAATATTATTTTCAATTCCTTACAGTGACTCACAACAAGTTTCTTCAAGTTCTTCAACTCTTGTAGTGTCTTAGAGGAAATGACACAAACCAAGTTGTCATAACTGTCAAACACAATCTCGTTCAATTCAAAGAAAGATTTCCCATCAGTCGTAAGGGTTTCATTTGAATCTGCAAATCCGGTAGTGAATTTTTTCAAGATTGGACATTTTGCTAACATCAAAGATTTAAGACTTGGGAATTCTAAATGACCATTGTAGATTTGTCTCAAGTTTGGGAGAGACTTCAAATCCAATTTGCCCAGTGATGGAAAGTTAGTTGTTGGACCAGCTTTACTAAAATGATTCAAAAAAACGGTCAATAAGACTTCACATTTTTCTATAATTAATTCCTTAAGTTGGTGAAGCTTATGTGGATACAGATCAAATACATATGTGAGAGAGGGAACACCTATGATGTGTAAAATTTGTAGGTTTCCAAGGTCAATATATTCTGGATCATCAAAGAACCACATACCTATGTTGATTTTTATTAATTTTAGTTCCGTTAACTGTATGAAAATTTTGTCATCTGCATCCCAAAAATTAAAACGAGGAAGAGTTAGTGAGCACTCTTCAATGTTGATAACTTTGAGTTTATGAGACCTTTTTAGTAACATACATAGAAACTTCTCCAACATTCCTCCATTACAGTTATTTACCCGAAGAATTTGAAGGTTGGTGAAATGTGAACTTTGAAGATTATAGAATATCTTATCCAACTCTTCGTTGTTACATACACTGTACTCAGTAATGAGTGAGAATTTGTCATCCTCCATTAATTTTTTTGAGAATTCATCATCAAAGACTAAAAATATGTTGTATATATATGTCTTATTCTGATAAATAATGTTTGAGAGTGAACTAACCAATAACTCAAAAAGATATGCAAGCTTGGTGTGAGGGTGAATTTGCACTTCATCATTTGGTGTTATTAGTATCGATTTTAACTGTGATTCTTTTATCATTCCCAAACCAAACTTCTTGATGTTGGGACAATGGTTGAACACCACATTCTCTAAGGATGACCATTTAAGAATGTCTCCCGAGGAAAAGCTTCTTAGATTAGGTAAGTCTTCAAGGTGCACTTTCTTCATTTCACAATATTCAATTGCAATTGTGGCTTTTCTCACAGTAACAAGATCACTAATTTTATACTGTCCATAAAACATTTGAATACACTCTTTTTCATAATTTAATTTTATTCAATTTTGCTTAATTTTACAGGTCTAACAAAAGTACTGAGAAAGATTGTGTCTTCGTTTAGTTTCTTTTATGCTATATATGTAATATGAAATAATCTTTTGACACTTTCTACAGACACTCTTTTATTGCAAATAATCTTATATGCACATTTTTAATAATTTTTTACCGTTGACAAAAATAACCAAATTGTAAACCTAAAGTACTTTTATAGAAAGTGTTAAAATCTTTATATGAATATAAAATAATTTAGATGCTAAATATGTAAAAAAAATATCTATACTTTGACTAAAATAATATTACAAATTACGTGGGACATTTTTAGTAGAAAATTTAGTTATTGATTTTGAAATAATGAAAATTTATTCTATTAAATAAATAAATTATTTTTTATTTATTACAAATGTAAAATTATCCAATTAAAAAGTAACACTGTATGTCTTAATTTTTTTTTTGGACAAGAATTAGTTGTTAGTTAGTAATGAGAATTGAACCCACAACCTTTTACTATAAATTCTTTATTTATATTAACGTGTATATATATATA
>Ga0214544_1006407_pt1 | contig 21738 bp, 13 predicted proteins | sample CNSS3metaG_FD_160074 | JGI IMG/M metagenome (GOLD analysis project Ga0214544, IMG submission 160074) | Root nodule microbial communities from cowpea collected in UCLA plant growth center, Los Angeles, California, USA - CNSS3 | ecosystem: Host-associated > Plants > Roots > Nodule | place: USA...
CTAGGTTCCTCTCTTGTTTCCTGGAAATCCAAGAAACAAGGAACTGTTTCTAGGTCTTCTACTGAGGCAGAGTATCGAGCCCTTGCTACTACCACGTGTGAGGTTCAGTGGCTTAGCTACCTCCTGCATGATCTCCAAATTAAACCCACGCAAACTGCTGTTATGTACTGTGATAATAAATCTGCATGCCACATCGCCCACAACCAAAGCTTCCATGAACGCACTAAGCATCTCGATATCGATTGTCACGTTGTTCGTGAGAAGGTGCAATCCAATCTCTTCCATCTTCTTCCTATCAGCTCTGAAGAACAGCTTGCTGATGGCTTCACCAAGATCCTCCATCGTCGTCAGTTTCGCATATCACCTCCAAGCTTGGCCTGCTGAACATCCACAGTCCAGCTTGAGGGGGGGATGTTAGCTTTGTAGGTGGTTAGGGTTTGTTAGTTTTGTAACCGCTTAGGGTTACCTTTGTAAAGCCATCACAGAACCTATTTAAGATAGGTTTGTGATCTCCCGTAACAGAGAGTTTTGGTTCCAAAACAGAACACAAATTAATCAAGTTCAGTTCATGATTCTTCATACCTGTTTTTCTGTTTCTTCCTTGTGCACTTTTCTCTCTTCTCACAGAGCCCTTCTGCACACCATCTTCGAGTTGCTGCCATGGGAGAGATCAGAAGATTAGGGTTTCGCACACCCCTCTGCCAAAACCATTAATGACATTGCATGAGCTTCAAGGAAGCAGAAAATTATACTTTGTAGGGTCTTAGAGCTATGTCATGTGATTCACAGATACGTAGTGCATGTGCTATTGTTCTGTGCCTCCATTCATCCACTTCATTCTTTTCTTTGCTTAGAACTGAATAAATATAGTCTCTTCTTCTTCTTTTTTTTCTCTCTTCTTATCTGCGTGAATTACATGGTTCTGACAAAGGTGTTTGGATGAATTCGTAAGGACTTATAGAATTTTAGTGAAAAAATAAAATAAAATAAATTGTTACAATTAGTTTGTATATTAGTTAATGTGTGAAAACTTATAATATTTCTAAATTTTTATTTTTAAATTGTACTAAAAATAATATCAACTAATAAAAAAATTAATTTTTTGATCTATATTTTTTTTCTCACAGAAATTCTTTAAAATAATCTTACCTAAAAGTCTATGACTTTTAAGCAACACTTCTTTTTCTCCCACAACAAATTTCCCTACGTTTACGGGTTGGATACTAATTCTTTCTTTTCGTTTATTTCGTTATACAATACCTTTTGGGAATAAAAACCATAAACACTTTAACAAAGAAAAAAATGTTAATCTCTTAAAAATTTATTTTGAAGTTGTCTGAATTTTAACTTATAATAAATTTACTCAATCTTTTCTTTTCCTAAAAAATTTTAGGAAGCAAGCAAACATATCCTTAATTATTACAGTGCATATTAGCTGGACTCAATTTGGATCCATGAAATACATGGCGGGCCAAGAGTTATGAGAATAAATTGAAAATTTGATCTTTACTACCGAAAAAGTAATCCATGATATACTCATCACATACATGCCCCTGTTTCATTTTTATTTTTTTTTGAGTTCTATTTTTCCCCCTTTTAAGTTTATTTTTTAATAAAAGTTAAAGTAAGTATTTAATATTAAGATTGTCCAAAGGTTAGACAGATGCCATCATTGTGTCAACATTTTCTATGATCTGTTGATAATTCTCAATCATATGATAATTTTTTATTACATAATATTAAAAAAATTAACTAAATTCCTTCTGTCCCATGACACTTTTCTTTAAACCCCAGAAACTGGAAAGGTCTCATGAATTTATTCAACAACACCGATTTTTATTACGCAATTTTATCCTTAATTTATTCTCATAAAATTGATCTTTGAGATCACAGAGTCTCTCACTTATAATTTTTGGCTTTGCATGTAATTAACTAACGTAGTATTTATATTTTCTATAATAGTTTTTCTTTTCATTTTTCACAATATATTTGTTATTGTTTTGAGAAACGTGAGTTAGATATACATGTTTATATGGAATAAAATAGAGAGAGAAAAATAAAGGATGAATATATGTTATTTAGATGAATACAGAAAATAATTAGGATGGAAAATATTGGAAAGGAAAAACAAATCTAAGAACAATCTTTATTACATTCAGTAGCCCTAACAAAAAAAAAGTCGTTATGGGCTTCTATATTGTATGGGCCTAACGCGTTTTTAATAATCGATTTTTGCTTCCTGCACTTCGCATACTTGTAACAAGATTAAAACCCCCGCCCTCGCTGCAACATGGTCCATGTCATCGTTACCAGAGACGTTTGTTTTGTCGTTTTAGAGTTAAAATGTAGATTAAAATATCTTCAAAGTTAAATGGAAGGCCCACTTATATTTTAGCTCTAATGTTTAAAAGTTGTCTCAAATCAGTTAGGCCTAGGTTAGTCCATAGGGAGCCAAAGATCCTAAATTGTCCTAATACCCTCATTCACTTCACTTTCAGAAAAACAACCTCCCTCTCTTAGAACAACAACGTTTCTCTGCTAGGGTTTGGAGTTCATTCAAGTTCAAGTTAGCTCGACCTCATTTTTGTCCACGTAAGTTAATTCTCCACCGTACCTTCTTCATTTCCAGCTTTGTCATCACGAATCTGTTCCGTTGTTTTTCAGCTCGTGAATCTACTTCGTGGTCTGTCGTACTCACTTGTTTGGATGTCGAGATATTCTACTAGCTTTTTCTGTAAGGAAGTTAGGGTTTTGCGTTTTAAAGTCATATTAGCTTGTTCCTATTGTTTTTCGTGAATTTGTATGCTTGGGTGAAGTTTATGATGGTATGAGGATGAACTGTATGTTGGTATGGCTGAAGGACTGAACTGAGCACACGTGAATAATGGAGGATTCTAGTTTTCTCGCCCAAGTGAGCGTGTCTCACCTAGGCGAGATTAGAAGCAACTCACCCAGGTTGTCTGCGCGAGCTGTCACTCAGGAGACTAGCTCCTGTTTTGAGCGAGAGTCCATCTTGCTCAAGCGATGAGGTCTCGTCTAAGGCCATTGTTCCCACTTTTCGAGCCCTCGCCTACGCAAAAGGAGCTCGCTTGAGCAAGAGAAGCCTCTCGCCTGAGCGAGGTGTAAGACATGTGAAAATTAATTAATTAATAAATGCAGGTAGTGGGAGCCTTTATGACATTAAATATTGATTGATGTGACGTGGAAAAGTGCTAGCTCAAATGGTTGAGAGTACTTTTTTGTGTGAAAAGACCTGAGTTTGTGTCCTATGTATGTCAATTATGTGTTGTTTGTTTTATTATTATTTTTTAATAATATGAGTGATCATGTGGAGTGATAATGTAACCCTATATTTATAGGAATTATCAAGAAACATGAATTGCTTGAGTGGTTGTGCAATGATTTGATGATGAGCATGGTATGGGTTCGAACTTTGGTGAACCCAAATTTAACTCTTTTTGCTAGAAATTGGTTGTGACTTGAATGTGAAAAGGCATAGAAAACTCTAGCAGAAGGGCAGCTCTGCGAAATGTGCAAAATTTGAGAGGGAGTTAGGAGGATTGTGGCAATTGAGACTGCGTTTGATTTCTTTGGTTTATGAACTGACTGTATGTTTGTATGCTTATAAGCCATGGAATTTCGTGCTATGCATATATGATATGCCTTGAAGGTTGATTGATTGTTTTTAGGATGTTGTATGAGTAATTTCAGTATACCGCTGTATGAATATGATAAGGGTTTAGGGGTATATGTTGTTTAGGCTTTAAACTCAAATTTGCGGTGATCATATTGGGAATCAATTATGGTTATATGTTGGTTGCACTGTTTTCCACTGATTGGTATGAACTAGAGTGTGATTTGAGGCATGTTTCCTGGTGCTTGTGTGCGTAAACATGGTCGGAGTTTGCAATTCTCGCTCAAGAGAGTCAGGCTCGCCTAGGCGAGATTAGCAGAGACTCGAACACTGACTCTGCTCGAGCGTCTCGCTCAGGTGGAGGATTCTAGCCTTGGGCGATAGGTCATCTAGCTTAGGCGAGTGTGCCTCGCCTAAGCGAGAACCCGTAAGTGTTGGGAGGTTGTGCTTGAGCATCTCGCTCAGGCGTGAAGCCCTATATTGGGTGAAAGAGTATCTCGCTCAGGCGAGAGACCCTCGCCTAGGCGAGAATTCGATGGATGACGGGTTATGTTTAAACTCACCGCCTAGGCGAGGCATATTAGTTTTGGGCGAAGGATGGTCTCGCCCAAGCGAGAAGGAGCTCGCTCAAGCGAGGGTCCAGATAGATTGCCCTCCTCAGTAAATAGCTGACGAGTTTGGTAGTCTTGGGACGTTACAGACTATGTTCGTATTAGGAACTCCACCTGGCGTTACGGTATGTGATCCGTAGCATGGTTTCCTACACATGCTCTATCAGTTGTGGCCGATAGGTATGGCAGTAAGACATCTTGAGGTACTGATTAGAAGACGTAGAACACAAATAACATGCTTGTGGCCATGTGGTACGAATGAGGGAAATTCTTGAGTGATTTCGACATTATAACATGGTTGTGGCCATGTGGGTTGAAAAGATGGAATTCCTTAATGTGAGTTGACATCACAACTTAGTTGTGCCCATGTGAGACGAAAGGATGTGTTCTTTCGATGTGTTTTATATATCCATTTGAATGATATATACCTATATGTTTTATTATGTTAGCTCACCCTATCTGCTTGTGTTTGACGATGATCATGTATGCAATACACGTGATCAGATGATATTGTAGGTGGTTCTGGTGAGGCATAGGCTCGAAGCATGGGCTACTCTGGGAAAAGAATTTATCCGAGTTTTGATGATTTTACTGTGTTTTGAATAAATTGTAGTCTTTTACATTACTAGACTTTTATAATGATAATGGAATTTTATAATTATGGTTTTTGGACTAGTACTAGTGTAATAAAAGTTTTAAATTTCTCGTGTTTTTGGGAAATGATGTTTCATTAAATGAAGTTAATTATTATTTTCTTTATTTTATTATTTAAATGCGTAATATCCGGTCGGGATGCTACACGAGGCCTTTTAGCCTGAGCGAGAGCTGGGCGAGAAAGTGTTTGGGCCTTGTTTTCTTCTTTGTTTTTGGGTGTTTGCCACATGTTTGGTTGGATTGTTATGTTATAGCATGTGAAGAGTGAATATGCATGAGTAAAATGGTTTATGGGTTGTGAATGATGAGTTTGACATGATCTTGGCATGTAATGAGTATGGGATGGTTGGTTATGAAAATGACATGGAATTGGTATGAGCAATAATGTTATATTGATTGATGGAACATGATGTTGGTGTGGTCAGGATGTAATTCCACGATAGTTTCGTGGTGATGCCTCATTGGTCAGGGCGTAATTCCATGAATCTCTAGGTGAGATCTCATGGTGGTGCCTCATTGGTCAGGATGTAATTCCACGTTGGTTGCATGGTGGTGCCTCATTGGTTAGGACGTAATTTCATGACTCCTGTTAGTGGAAGTTTCGTGGTGGTGCCTCATTATATAATTTATTAAGGATTCAAGGTAAGGATTTGATCTTGACACTCTAAAGGGTCAGTTAGTCTCACGTAGAGCGTACTGACTTAAGTGAGAAGAGTAACAGGAGGCCTGGAACACTTTAAGGCTAACCTTGTGAGTGGTAGAATGAGACCCTTTGACAATTAGCTTGGTAGAGCAGTAGAGGCCACCACAAGTGCAAGCAACCAGTGAATCCGACTAATTATATGTATCCAGATAAGTCGTCTCTGAGTCTTAGTGTATTGTGTGCGAGTCATCACATGATTGGCTTAGGCATGTATCTTTGATTATGAAAATGTATGTAATCGTATGATAAAATGTTTTTCCTACTCTAGCTTACCCTTTTTGCTTGTTGTATGTTCTATGTGTGTGGTTTTCTCTTTTTACGATGATCATCAATTTATTGATGGGAGCAGATGTGAGAACTCCTCGTGGCCAACAGAGAAATGGAGATTCCGCTGCATAGTCTATCTGGGTTGGATTCCGCTATCCGAGTTTCTTTAGGGTTGTAGCCCATGTATTGATCTGCCCATTGGGCATTCATTTTGAATACTATTGATCCTCATACTTGTTTTGTATTGGCATCGTGGTGTGCCTCAATATTTTCATTTTTATTACATTGGATATTTGTAAGGAGTGATATTATACTGCCTGACCTGCTTCTTATATTATTCTGTGTGGCATTTCATTTAATTAAGATTATTATTTAAATGAGGTGTTACATTTATGGTATCAGAGCGGTCATTCCTTAGAGTCTGTGGACTTGGGTGTCCGCTTAACTTTTGTTGTGTTTTCTTAGTGTCTTTAGTTATGTTTTTGTTTGATCAAGTTTGACTAATGGTTTTCCTATGTGCCAATGATCTGGCACCTCCGCGTAGAACTCCTCAATATTCTTAGAGCGACGTACCAGATATCGCCAGGGCGATAGAAACCATGGTGGCGGCTATGACTCAGTAGAGTACTGCCATGATGCAACAACATGAGGCATCAATGCAGCGAAAAACAACATCGCTGGAGCAGTAACAACTGGTGATGCAGCAGATGGAGGCTGCAAAAGTAGCTATTGAAGATGCCCATAGGCAGCATATTGAAGCCCTCCGATAGGTGGAGGAGAACAGGAAAGATGCCTCTGCCTTTAGTCCTGAACCACGACCCCTAGAACGGGAATGGAGTTTGGAGGACTTCTTGAAGTATCACCCGGTGAAGTTTGGAGGCAAGACTAGTCCTGACGTCACGGACCAATGGCTGAAGGATATGGAAATGGTTTTTGACGCCAAGATGTGCCCTACGGAGAACAGTTGGCCTTTGCAGTGTACATGCTTACTGGGGAAGCCGAGCATTGGTGGATCAGTATGAAATCCATCATGGAAGAGAGAGAGGAGCCAATTACATGGGAATCCTTTAGAGTGAAGTTCCTCTCCGAGTACTTTCTAAACAACGTCTGATATGCTAAGGAGGTGAAGTTCCTCCAGCTGACTGAGGGAGGCAAGTCAGAAGCAGAGTACACAGAGTGGTTTAAACACCTCAGTCGCTTTTACACTATGCCACTTGATGAAGAATGGAGATGCCGTAAGTTTGAAAACGATCTCAGGGGAGATATCCATTTGATGGAAGCCCTACTATCCATCAAGGACTTTGCTGTGCTGGTAGAGAAGGCCAGAGTGATGAAAAAGATGAAGATTGAGGTAGAAGCTCAACGCCCACAACAGTAGAGGATTGGCGGATGATCTTGGTCCAAACCGAGGCATGAGGAGTGGAGGAAACTGTATAATAGACCTCACTATCAATCCCAGGGGTCTAGGAACTTCCCTTGACAGTAGGGCAAGGTCTAGTGCTTCAAGTGTGGAGACCCTCATATGAGGAGTGTTTGCCCACATATGGAAGGTTCTGTGTATGTTCTGTGTGTGTGGTTTTCTCTTTTTGCAATGATCATCAATTTATTGATGGGAGCAGATGCGAGAACTCCTTGTGGCCAACAGGGAAATGGAGATTCCGCTACATAGTCTATCTGGGTTGGATTTCGCTGTCCGAGTTTCTTTAGGGTTGTAGCCCATGTATTGGTCTGCCCATTGGGCATTCATTTTGAATACTATTGATCTTCATACTTTGTTTTGTATTGGCATCGTAGTGTGCTTCAGTATTTTCATTCTTATTATCTTGAATATTTGTAAGGAGTGATATTATACTTCCTGACCTGCTTCTTATATTATTCTTCTGTGTGACATTTCATTTAATTAAGATTATTATTTAAATGGGGTGTTTCATTACACCTATTTGTTTGGTAAAAAATATTTATGTTTCATAGAATATAAAAATGCCCAAGAGAATTGTTACAATCAAAGAAAGAACATATATGCTTTTACGTTTACGTTGCATTTTACGAAACCAACCTTTTACAACGGAATTCCAAACATACATTAAAACGTTGAGTTAAGTTTGACGGAAAGCTGGGAAGTATCTTATAAATTTGGAAAAGTTTGTTCTAAAAATTTTGTTCTGAAATATATTTGATATGCATTGAAAAGTTTGTTTTGAAAATTTCATTCCAAAGTTCATTAAGAAAAGCGTTTATATAACTTGAAAATCTTATTCAGAAAATTTTATTCTACAAGTTCTCTTCCAAATATTCTATTTTGAAAATTATTCTGCAAATTTCAAAAAACTTGTGAAATTTTTTAAAACAAATAATCAAAACTATGCAGCTGCGTTAGTAATTTTGGGGTGCAGAACGCAAATGCCCAATCAAGCACTGTTTTATTTCATATTTCTTCCTTTCGATCCGAAGCCTGTGTTGATGCTGTTTTTGTTTAAACCCTTTTTTTTTTTTTTAAATTACAATATATAAAATAAAAAAAAGAGTAAATATTACATTTTTTTTCACAATATTATTCAATAATTTGGACTGTACAAAGAGTTTATAAATTTTATTATAATCATTCGTGTGAAAGGGTAGTTAAAAAATTGACAAACATGTTTAAGTCATTATTCAGTACTAATTCTACACATTTCCATTAACAACGCATTCATATAGGAGGTTTGAAACACGTTTCAATGTTTGACAAAATTATTCATAGCATATGAAAACACGTGTCAACACCTGTAAAAACTCCATTTCAACCCAAAAGAAGCTGAATAAAGCATTGTTTCAAACGTACTTTTTCCATAAAAACATATTTTTCCGTTGTTTATATATAACTTTTTTTAAGCTTTTGAAGAGAATATTAAGAAGGGTAAGTATCCTACGAATCACATTTCCAACATCATCAACGACTAATTAACATTGACGATCCATATGAATCTACCGTTTTAATTTCAACATGTTGTTAAAATTAAACATTATTATTTTATCATGCACTGGCACATAATAAATGTTCCATCTCTTTAATAGATGCTATCACAACACAAAACTATTAGATAAAAGTGTACATGCTTAATAGGTTAAAAAATTTATCTTTTGAAATATAAAATTGAGAATCAGTCAAATCTTAACTTTTCAGAATTTAAAATATTTGTGAAGACGTAAGAGGAATAGTGACTTAGATTCTCTAGAATGGTCGTACAATACAACCTAACATATTAAACAGAATGCACTTTTTAAAATTAACCTTATCTATTTTTGTTTTGGTAGCCAACACGTACATCTTATATTATGACACGTAGCTCAGAATCAAAGTTCCACTTTGCTTTGCACTTTCGTGGAATATTTTGTAGTTTTTTTAATCTGGTGTCATGAAACATGGAGATGGCTTTTGAGGACGCAAGGGTCAAAATCAGTGTGCCTGTTCTTTTAGTGCTTTATTTGGACGAACATAGTTTCAGGTTATTAACCTTTCAATTTAAATAAAATTTTCAAAAGTAACTTTACATTCACATTTTGTTTATCTAATTATATATATATATATATATATATATATATATATATAAAGAAAATTTGCATTATTTTTCAATTTTAAATAAAATAATTATTTTATCAATATTATTGATCGTTTATTTAAATTAAATTATTTTTTTATTTAATAATCTTTTAAACTCAATTAATTCTTAAATCAAATAAATATCTACAAAATAAATATAAACTACTTATAAAAATCTTAAAAATTATTTATGTCAAATTTTATAGTTTACACTATTATATAAAATAGATTTCTCATTTGTATTTAATTTTTATCTTTTAAATATCTTTTTCTTTTAAATTAAAATAATTACTTTGTCATTTTTATTTTTTAAGTGGTTGTTTTCCTGATATTTTTTATTTAATTTTTTCTAACCTATTTTTAAATTAAAATACTACTTTAAATAAAATTATAAAAATTATTTATATTTATAGTTTATACTATTATATAAAAATGATTTCTCATTGGTATTTCATTTTTATCATTTAAATATATATTTTTGAATTAAAATAATTATATTCTCAATTTTATTTTTTAAGTGGTTGTTTTTCAAAATTGATATTTTTTATTTAACTTTTCTTTTAAATTTAATTATTTTTTAAAATTGAAATAATAATTAAAGTAAATTATAAAAAATTATTTATACTTAATTTTATAGTTTATGCTATTATATAAAAGAGATTCTTCATCTGTATTCATTTTTATTTTTCAAATATAATTTTTAAATATATTTTTTTAAATTAAAATAATTATTTTGTCATTTTTATTTTTTAAGTGGTTGTTTTTCAAAATTGATACTTTTTATTTAACTTTTTTAAAATTTTACTATTTTTTAATTAAATAATTACTTATACTTTTATTCTATTATATAAAGAGGAGTCATCTTTATCATGTTCACATTTTTTTCTAGTTTTGTCCATTTTCTAAATTTAATCATTTTTTAAAATTTGAATATTTTTAAATTAAATAAATAAAATTTATATACAAAATTATCAAAGTTATTTATATTTAATTTTAGATTTAAATATTAATTTGATATTTACTTTTATTAATTTTGTTCAATTTAATCTTAATATACTTTTTTCAATCTATTTTTAATATTTATTATTTTTATTTAATTTATTCTTTTTATTAACGATATTTAAATAATTAATAAAAGAGTCATATATATACCACTTTTCACTTTATTATTTTGTTATTTCTTATTTTATTTAATTTTAAAAAATTATTAATGTGTCAAGCCAATATTATATTTATGTGATGACAATAGTCATATGTCAATGTATGCAACATGTTAGGATATTATATTTAATTTGATTCTTTTATTCATTAACTTTTTCTCGATCAATTCTAGTTTTTTTAAAATAATCAATTTTGTCTCTGTTCAAATCAAAAATCAAATATAATTTATGTATAAATTTTATATTAATATTTTTATTAAAATTCATATTTTTATTAAATATTTTTTTAAAATTACAATTGCATTAAAATTAGAGAAAATCTTTTAAATGTAAACACTAACACCATTAATTTTAAATTATCTATTATGATTATTATTAAATTATAATTTGGTTCCTCTTTATTAATATTAAGATGTAATAATCATATACAAAATTAAGTTATTTTAATAATAACTATCTTGAAAAATAACATTTCATAAAATTATTTTCAGTGATTTATTATTTTATTACTATGTAGTCATAATATTAGACAACGGTCTCATACTAAATTTTCCTTTACACTCAAATCAATTACGCTCAAATCAATTTGTGTACTATAATAACATAACATCTAAAGTCAATTATAGGTTGACTAATGGTAATAGATGAATTAAAACAAATCTCTCAAAAATATTTTATAAAAGGTTGGAGAGTTATATATAACACTCCATTTAAATAAATACCTTAATTAAATGACATATTACAAAGATGATACAAAGACAAGGTCCTAGAGTATAAACACTACTCCTGACAATATCCAAGATACGCCATGATGCCAAAATAAGACAGGGTACAAAGTTCAACAGTAAATAAATTAAGATTTAAAAGACAAGTCAATACACGGGTCATAACCCTAAGAGGAAAGCCCAAACAAAAGGTATCCAGCCCAAGCAAGCTATGCAGCGGAGTCACCATTTCCTTGTCGGCCATGAGGATTTCTCGCATCTCCTCACATCAATAAATTGATGATCATCGCAAAAAGAGAGAACCACATAAGCAAGACATACAACAAACAAAAGGGTAAGCTAGAGCAGAAAATGATTTATCATACAGTTGCATACAATTTTATAGTTCAATATGCACAAGCCAACCAATCATGTTATGACTTGCAAACAATACACTAAGACTCAGACACGACTCATCCGGATATATATAATTAGTTGGATTCAGTGGATGCTTGCACTTGTGGTGGCTTTTACCGCTCTACCGAGCTAATTGTTCCAGTGTCTCATCCCCCACACACAAGGTTAACCCTTAATGGGTTCTAGGCCTCCTACTACTCTCACCACTCGAGTCAGTACGCTCTATGTGAGATTAGCTGGCTCTTTAGAGTGTCAGGATGCAATCCTTATCTTGAATCCTTACTAAATTATATAGATGGGGCACCACCATGAACTCCCACTAACAGGGGTCATGGAATTACGTCCTGACCAACTGAGGCACCACCTAAGGTCTCACCTAGAGGCTCATGGAATTACGCCCTAACCAATGAGGCACCACCACGAAACTATCGTGGAATTACGCCCTAACCAAACCAACAACATGTTCCAATAATCAATATAACATTTATGCTCACACCAATTCCATGTTACCTTTATAACTAACCATTCCATACTCAAATCATGCCAAGATCATACCAAACTCATCATTCCAGCCTATACAATCAGATCTCACATGCATATTCATATACTTCATGTTTAAAATAGGGTAATCCATACAAAGTTTACAATTAACAATCAACAACATGGAAAGAACAACCATGGAGTAAATTCCCGCCCCAGTCTCGCTCAAGCCAAGGAGCCCTCGCTCAAGCGAAAGAGGTCTTTCGCTCAAGCTACAAGTCCTCGCTTAGGCGAGATTGCCAATAGAGAACCCTGCCAGACTCGCGATTTCTCACTTAGGCGAGCCCTCCTCGCCTGAGCGAGGCCACCCCTCGCCCAAAGGTGAGGTTCCTCGCCTGGGCTATAACTGCAGCGACATGCCTCAAGCTCCCATGTGTTCTCGCTTAGGCGAGCCTCTCTCGCTTGAACGAGATAGTACCTCACTCAAAACAAGAGCTCTCCGCTTGAGCGAGAGTTCGAGTGCGAACCTAGGCCTGTTTCTACAAGTCTCGCCTAGGCGAGACAAACCCGCTTGGACGATAACATCAGATCTCGCCACTGTTCTCCCTACAACAACTATACATGCACATCCAAACCGCATAATCAGGCATTCCACATGTTCACAGTAGCATACAATCCATACAAAACATGAAGCAAGGTTGAAAACAAGTAGATTTACGGAAAGTACTAAAGACCCTAGCTTCCCTTACCTAGAAATAGGTAGAAAAAGGGCCTCAACTCTAAGTAGTGGAGCACAACAGTTCAAGGAATAACTTAAGGAGCTGGAAAAAATTAAGGAACAGTAGGAAATGAAGTTACTAAGAGGAACTTTATCTGGAACCAATACAACAGTGCTAGAAATGGGCAAGTACAAGATAAGGGACAACTTACGTGAAGTAGGATGAGCTCATACGAACTTGACAGAGGCGGAGATCAAACCCTAGCAAAGAAAGGTTACTACAACTCTAAGAGAGAAAAGAGAAAGTTTTCTGAAAGTGAAGAGAATGAGCTGGTTATGGCAGTTTAGGGTTCTTGGCTCCCTATGGGCCAGTCCTAGGCCCAATGGATTTGGAGCAGCCCTTAAAAAAGGACAGTAAAATAATTGGACCTTACAATATCTTAAAAAACGTAATTTATATTATTTTTCAGAATTATATATTTTTTTCAAATCTTAATAGATCCATAAGTTATAGAAATTCTTATTGAACATGCACTCCACTAGTTATAAATAGGAAGGTAACCTAAAGGTCTTACTTAACACTTGGATTATGTGGCTTGAAGTGACATTAACATACTAAACCAGAACATTCATAAATACTCATTCTAAAAAATAAATACATTTTTATCTCTACATAAAAAACTTTTTGAAAAACTAAATGATTTCCTAAAATGTAATTTAAATAGATTTTAAGCAAATCTTTTTCTAGCATTTTGTCCTTTTCCTAATATCTATTTATTTGAATTTTAAATTTTAAATTTGATTCTCATGCTTGATTTCCTATTCTTTTCTTATTTATAATTCTTGTCTTTCTTTTTTTTCATGGATGAGATCTTCATCCAAATCCAATTTGACATCTTCATCTTATTTTTTCTTTCATCAACATTATCATAATAGTGATTTATTAGACATTTGATAGGTTTTAAAATTTGGTTCTTTATTTACTTCATAGATGTTTGCATCTTTAATCACTTTAGTAACAAAGGAAACCATATAACATTTCTCTAAAAGTTGATCACTTAAAAAATGATATAAAAAATTAATTTAACAACTAAATAAATTGTTTTCAATTGTTTTTATACCTTTTGTTGACATACGTAGCCTAGATGGTGTATTACTTGAAGATTTGATGAAGATACTTGAAGTCATTGCCTTAAAACCATGCTTGTATTGATGAAGATATGGAGATTTGATGTTACTCAAGTTGATCAAGCCTTATATACACGCCCTTTATCTGGATCAATCATAGGGAAGACAAGCTTGAAGATTGTAATTCATATTGTAGACCATTTAGCATAAATTAGATGTATAAGGTCTTTATTGTGTCTTTTAATTTGTTGAAATATTTTTCAATAGGTTAAATGATGTCTTTTAATTTGTTGAATGGATTTTTAACAAATTAAAAGGTTAGATTCAATAGTCTTAAATTGTGGCTTATTCAATCAGTTGATTTATTTTTTAATCGAATGATTTCACTTAAGTTAAGTGAAATCAACCAATTGATTTGAAAATCAACCTATTGAATTTCATAACAATTTGACTATAAGTGTTGTATTTTTTGAAAGAGAGGTAGCAAGACCATTTCTTAGTGCGAAATCATTCTGGAAACCTGAGAATTCTCTCTCTTTCGTGATCATACAGGTTGCAACTGGTAAAAATTGATCTTGGATCAATTCTTGGAGCATTTTGCTTGGTTTTTGAAGCTTGGAGAAGGTAGTTGTGGTAGGTAGGGTTGTGCTAACACTAGGTTTGATCTTTCTCAAGCTTTGTGTGTGTGCTTGGTGGTTTTCCAGGTCTACAAAAGGTGTCTTGTTGTGCTAGTTTGATTCTTGTGTGATTTAAGAGTCTTTTGTGTGTGTTTTTTCATATTTTGAAAGTGTAAGAGTGTAAACTTTGTAAATCTTTTGAAATAGTACAAAGTCAGGCTCGGGTTGTGCAACATCCCAGTCGGATAGTACTAGTTTTAAACTAAAATAAACAAAATAAAAGTCAAATTGTATTTACTATAACGTCTTTCCAAAAAACGTGGAAAAATTTAAACATTTATTTCATCGTAAAATAACTCAAATCCAATATCCAAGTTTGGTAACATAAAGGTTTACAAAATTATTCAAAACCATAAATAACAAAAAATCTAATAAAGCTTTTTCCCCAAGCTAGCCCCACTCTGACTCTATGCCTCACCAGTACTACCTACAACATTATCTGCTCACGTGTAACGTAATACATGATCATCGCCAAACACAAGCATATAGGTTGATCTAACAATATATAAAAACATATATGTAATTCAGATGTATAAGCACACAATCAACAAAGGAATTCCATCATTTGATTTCATACCACATGGCCACCACCCACTAACACAGAAAAGGGCTTTTATGTCTGCGCATTCACGTCTGACATAGAGGGATCAAACATTAAAAATGACCGATGGCATACTTGTAAAAAAGTCATCAATATTTATGCCTGACCACACACAGTCATATGTAAATTTATGTTTGATCCAGACATAAATTTACATCTGACTATGTCCGGTCATACGTAAATTTATGTTTGGTTTAAATGAATCAGACGTAAATTTACGTCTGACTGAGCTCGGTCAGACGTAAATATTGAAATTTACGTCTAACATAGAGGTGTCAGATGTGAACCTTAAATTTTAACTTTAGCCAGTCTTCTCTAATGCTTCCAACTCTGTGTAAAAAGGCTTTAAGTTTGTTTGCCTGCATTTCTCTGTGCGCGAAAACCACCAAAGGTACCAAACTTACCATTTTGCATTTGCTTTTTGATTCATTTTGTGTTTGCTTCCGTTTTCTTTTGTCTCAGCTTTGTTTGCCTCCATTTGCATTTCTCGAAATCTTGAAATCCTCCCTTTTGCAACAGCGGTGTGCGACGACGATATTCGATGGTGATCTGTGGTAACGTTGTACGACGGCGGTGTTCAACGATGTTTGTTTGCCTCCATTTTCATTTCTCGAAAGCTTGAAACCCTCCTTTTTGCAACAACAGTGTGCGACGATGGCGTTCAACGATGGTTTGTGTCAACGTTATGCAACGACGGTGGTCTATGGTGACGTGCGACGAGTCTCCTTCAAACTACAGCAATTGTGGGACCTCCTAAAGCACCATTTTTCTGCGTGATTTTACATCTACTCAGATCCCAACACACATAAATTTACGTCTGTGTGCTCACGTTAGACGTAAAACAATGTTTGATATTTGGAAAGACGTAAATTTACGGCTTTCGATATTATGTCTGATCTAACCTAGTCGTAAAAACCAAAAAGCGCCAGACGTAAAAGGGCTTTTATATGTTAGTGACCATGTGATCCATGTTCTACATCTTTAGGTGAATACCTCAAGATGCATTTGCTGCCACACCTACAAGCCACAACTTGTAGAACACGTGCGGGAAACTTGTTACAGACCACACTCTGTAACGCCAGGTGGAGTTCCCAACACGGACATAGTTCGTAATGTCCTAAGATTACTAAATTCGTCGGCTAAATACCGAAGAGGGAAATCTTCTGGACCCATCCGTACAAGCCACAACTTGCACAATCACACCAACAACACTCACCAATCCGAGCCACAACTCAAGGATTCCTCGTATTCATCCGCCATCCTGAGCCACAACGCAAGAGATGTCATTCCGAGCCACAACTCAAGGAATGCCACATGTTTTCCCTTATCCGAGCCACAACTCAAGGGATATTATTCTGTACCACAACTCAAGGAGCATTCCAACAAGTCTCTCTTCAAGGTACTAGTCAAGCCTTGTAGACCACATACATCCCAAAGCAAACAAATCACAAGTCATGCCTTTACATTATCGCTTGGCGTTACTACAGAGCCGCCAAGCAAAATTCAGCTCCAGACCGTCTAACAAGAGTTTTGTGTTGTTATGCGCCAAGTGCCTTTGGAGCCTCTGATCCTGCAACTTTCGCCTGACGGAACGAGCCCTGTCGCCTGGTGCCACGCGCTCCCAGAGCCATTGTATTTGTAGCTATCGCCTGGCGGGTTAAACACCTCCACCAAGAGCTACATCATTACTTGCGCAGTACTAGTTTTTGTTGAGGTCCAAGCATAGTTGCTCACACACCACTCACCTTGCCACTTATCTAGAGTACCATAAACCTAGTTAATTACTGTCAACAACGATTCTAGTTATCATAACTCCTCTCATGTACATTCATTTCCTAAATGTGGTCACATAGGCAATCCCAAGTATTCACACTTATCATTTTGTTATTAACTGATGCAACTGCCCTCTCCCTTCTGATGAAGGATTGACCCCAACCAAGGATAGAGGCACATGTTTAAGAAGACTAAGCATATTTAGAAAGGAAGTTCACTAATCCTTCATCCCTTTCATTTGTGTTTATTATTTTTGATTCCTTAAGTTGACTTAGTTGAATCAACCTTAGTTGACTTGTTGACCTTTGACTAGGTTTCACTTGTTGACCTTTGACTTGACTTAAGCCAACATGCTAATCTATGTTTATTTGCTTTATAGGTTAATTAGGAGTAAGAAAGCAATGCTAGGTGGCACATGGTGATTGAAGAGCATAAATGATGTGGAGGAGAGAGTAAAACAAAGGCATAAAGCATAAAGTAAAAGGCATAAAGCAAGTGTACCTATGTACCTTTGGTCTCCTTTGTTTTTAGCACACTTTGACAACTTTTTGGAGACATATGAGACACATTCTTGGTCTCTTTTGTGCTAGAACGAAATTAGCCTTGCACACACCATAGTTAGCTCTTTTGTCTCTCATTTTTGTAACCTTATTTGACCTTGTTTCTAGAAGCTAGGGTTAGGTTTTTGTAGAGACATCCTTAGGTATCTTTTATTTGCATAGAGGCCCCTAAACTCTTCTATATAAGGGGTGCTCCTAGACATGTAAAAAGGGTTTAACATTTTGAAGTAAAAACACTCTTGTGTCTCAACCATTTGTGAGAGTTTGCTCCTTAGGGAGTGAATACTTTTAAGCCTTATCTTGCATAGCAAGTGGCGACACACATCCACTCATCTTCAAGGTTGCCATGGCTTTTAGCCTAGCCTTGTATTGGTGCTTCTCACATGTTTTACCATTACTTTCCTTTCCATTTTATGCTTTCTTCTTCCTTTGTGTGTGTCTCGGGTTTTTACAATTTCATGTGTTTCCATTCTTTTTTTTTTGTTTCGAATCAATCCATCATCTTCTTCTCTTGAGCTTTGTGAAAGAAACCTTCACATCTAGATAGCATGTTATCTTAATGTCCAATGGGGATTTCACTTAGTTTTCTTAATCAACTCACACCATATTCAATAATCTTAAAAGGAAACAAGATAATCCTTCATCACATTTTAACACAACCACATCACTAATTCAACCCTTCCATCAACATATACCTCATATCCAACTCTGGCCTCTTCACTTAGGAACTCTAACTCTTAATTTTGTTATACCTCTCAATCCAACAATACTTTAATTTAATAAGTCTCTCTACTACATTGTTATTAATGTCATGATTCTTCCAACTCCCCATTAACACTCACATTAATTCACGTTACTCATTCAGATGTAACAATCACCTTAGACCTTTGTCTAGATAAGTTCTCTATCCTACATTCAACATTAATCTGATTCACAAGGACCCCAGACTTCCCAATGCACCTCACAGCCACACAGTTCTCTTAATTTGTGCTGGCGCCTTGTGGCCCAATCATTAACGCTAGGCAGTGCATAGTATTCTAGAAAAAAATCCCAAAATTTTCAGCACCTGCGAAGCCCAAAAAAAAATCCCCCAAGTGTGTTCCTAAGTATGTAACCACGATTCCACTGCCATTCAAATTTCCAATGGTACCTAATATCAACTTAAGTGTGCAATTCCACTTTGCTTAAGGTAATTCATGCATCATTTAACCCTATGCTCACAATCTTAATTAATTCCCAAACCTAACATGTGTTCATACCATTATTTACTCAATTACCTCAAACCACTGCAAAATTCAACAATCAAATGCATCCAATATTCAACTCATAGTTAAAACTACTATTTCCCTCGATCAAAATCACCTAACAACTACCAAAACATAAAAAAATGAGCAACTTGGCTCCAGTCGCTTGGTGGTTACTCATCATTGCCAGGCGGTTCATACAAAACCCAGCAATCTGGATGAGAATTTGGCCGCCAAGCGATTCCATACAGGAACCCAAATCACATGCATGGCCTGGCGGCTTTAAAGGCTCGCCATGCAGTTTTTGGAAAATTCCAGAAACTCAGAAATACGAACTTTAGCCACAGGAAAACATATGCAATTTAATCATACAACACAAATTTTATCAATTTAAATAAGAATTACGAGGTTCAACTACCCTAACATGGATTTATCGCTTAACTTGATGACTTAGTGATGAGTGCGTATTTTTGCCCTCATTCAGTGTTTAATTCTGGGTATTTAATTGAATTTATGTGCTTAAAGAGTGATTTAATTGATAATTTTGATAATTAGGCTATTTGAACTTGTGTGATAAAAAAGTCTTAAAAAGTGATTTTTAGCTGCATAAATTATTTTTGGATATTTTACCGTTTGTTGATGCAGCTGAAGTTAAGATTAAACTTATTTAAAGGTAGGAAAATAAATGGATTGAAATTACACAACACCTTTTTAATAAGGCTGAAATTAGCAAGTTCTGGAAAAATCAGTTTTGTACCCTAGTTTTTACTTATACACTCCCCTCTTTCTAAAGTGGACTACCAAAAATTTGTTCCGCACCTCAGTTTCTACTAAGTTGCACCCCTCTTTCCACTTAAACTCCACTCAACCAAATGCTGCCATGTGGCAATCATCAACTCTTAAAAATTGGCCAACCAGCACATGCCACATGGGCTTAATCTCCACTAAATAATTTGAGCCAATAACATGTTGCCACGTCATAATCTTCATCTCCACACAACCAGAAACCCTAGCCACCATGTCCACCCTCCACGGCAGCCGCCGCCGATCACCATTCGCGAGCACACCAGATCGGAGCAACAACCACATCGCCAGAGAAGAAGAAGGCATCACCATTCTCGCATATGTACGCGCATCAAATTCTCCATCCACGAGAGGTCAACGTCCTTGTGGATTTCGAGCCTCCATGCGTCAACCACCACAGTTTCTGTATCTACACCAGAACTCGTCACAAATATGTGAAAACGCAGCCACCACCGTCATCCATTAACCTACACCATGGCCACCGCAACACCTATTCGGAACAACACCTACAACTCCACCAGCGTTCTCGAGCAGATTCACGAGCCTGCACACGTTCCGTCATCATTCCGTAACAGCAGCAGTGCAGCCAGCCATGGAAACCACTCACCACAGGTCTGCAGCATAAAGCACCAGTCACGACCACCACTGCACCTCCATCACCAGCTCTGCAATAGCGCGCTTCCGTACCACACCGCCGTGAATGAAAAGCAGCAACAAACACCATCTTTAACCTTCTGCGTTCTGCGTTCACGTTCCACCACAACAGTGCTCCTGCATCTTGCGTCAATGGAGAACGCATAAATCACGCACACGTCGCAGCACCACCAGCGGAAGCACAACCAACATCACAGACCAGATTTGCAGCTGTAACTTCGTCGTGAGCCTCCACCGCAGCAGCAGCGAAAAAGTAGCCGCAGCCTCCATTGCACCTGCAGAAACCATAGTTTGGACAAAGTGCACTCTATCACGTGTCTGGCTGCTATTGGACAGTCAAACTGGTCAACTGGTCAACACTGATCAACTGGTCAACAAAGTTGGTCAAATCTGGTCAAAAAGTCAAAGACTGGTCAAAGGAGAGGGGTTTAACTATAAATATTGATATTTTTGGATGTCTCTACAAAATTGGACTATAGAATTGACAATGGACTATTTAGAAAATTAATACAAATATTATTTGGTGATAATTTATAAGATATCTTTAAATAATTAATTTATTTAATTATATCATAAATTATTAACCAATTATATTTGTTAAATAGTCTATATCTCTCCAAATATCTTTGAATATTTATCTTTATCTTTATTTTAAAAGATATTTGAGAGGTTTTAGCAATAGAAAAGCCTAGTCCAATTCCTATATAAAGAGACTAAGGGAGAAGCAAAAGAGGGGAAGCTCGACACTTCAGAATTTAGGAACCCTTAGGGGTGCCTAATTTCGTTTCCTTTCTCTCTCTTTTCTCTCTCTCCATTCTTCTATTTTTATTTTGCATTCATGGATTGCTAAACTTCTTAGGTTGATTCCATTGTAATTTCTTAATTGGATTCTGAGGTTAGATCAATTATTTTCTTTGTTCTTTTTATTATTGTTGAGATTTTAATTCATTTATGTCTTTTATCTTTGAATCACGTAAAAACTAATGATTTTAAATCTATATGCATGTTGATCATATGAGTTCAAGGGTTTTTAAATCTAATTGAGACTTTACTTTGATTTTATTTAGAAACTTTCATGTGATTAAATGAGTTTTACCGATAATTGAGACTTTACTTTGATTAAAGGTATTTACTCTAACTACAATTAATTGAGACTTTACTTTGATTAATTAAGCTTTTCATTTAGTGAAGAGATAAAAGAATAGACATGATTAGGTATAGTAAATTTGATTGAGACTGTAATTTGGTTGAATTTACTGTGGATAATCTAAAAGTTCTAACTTTTAATTGAGACTGTACTTTGGTTAAAAGTGAGAACGCCAACAAATTAATTGAGACTTTACATTGATTAATTTGTAAATCTATAACA
>Ga0214544_1006411_pt1 | contig 21720 bp, 3 predicted proteins | sample CNSS3metaG_FD_160074 | JGI IMG/M metagenome (GOLD analysis project Ga0214544, IMG submission 160074) | Root nodule microbial communities from cowpea collected in UCLA plant growth center, Los Angeles, California, USA - CNSS3 | ecosystem: Host-associated > Plants > Roots > Nodule | place: USA...
ACTTCAAGTTAAAAAATAAAAAAAAAAAAAAAAAAAAAAACTAGTTATAATACTTTTAAAGAAAAAGAAAAAAAAAACTCTAAAAAAACATATTTATGATCAAAATTAGGATGGACTTACATTAGTTTAATTGTCTTGGTCTATTAAAAGAATATGAACTATAAAAAATAATAAGTGACTTTTATCACTTTAACAAGAGATCACGAGGATCAATTCAATGGTGAAGCAGAAAAATGTCTAAAAAAATGTCTTAATTTTTTTTGGTTCAAACCCTTATATTGTTTATGTTTTTTTCAAACATTTCAGTTGATCATCAAATTTTATGTCATCTCAATTGGGTTTTCATTTTTAAATTGTGTTATAATTTGGTTCTTTTCGTGGGTGTTGTACTCATATCGTCAATTAATGTGTGATGCGTTAGCTCATTGTTTTTTCAAATATTTTTAAAATAAAATTGTCACATGTCAAATTAAGGCCCCACCGCGTGATGACAATGATAATGTAACCTGACAAAGACAATGTCACATGTCATTGTTGATGTGAAAATTCTCAATTTGATTTATGTATTTGTTTTTTTATCTCAATTTAGTCATAATTTCTTTTTAATTTGGAGTAATTTCACCTCTCTCAAATTGAGATGAAATTTAACTTCTATATAAATGCTACAATGTCATTTTTATTTTAATTAATATTTTTAACCAAATTAAGTTTATTTAAATTTATATTTGCATTAACTTTATTTGATTTTTTTTAAATATTTATATATCAGTAATTTCTAAACAAATGTTATAGTTAGTTTAAAAATAATAGGTTTATAAATTCAAATATAAAATTTTAAAATATTTTATAACAATTTAAAATAAAGATATTTATTTAACAATTTATAACATTTTAAATTGTTATAAAATTGTTTTAAAATTGTTGTAAAAAGCTATTTTAAAATAAAATTATTTAACAAATTATAACATTTTAGATTGTAATAATTTTTTTTTAATTATACATTGAAGTTGTTATTTTTAAACCAATTCTAACATTTGTCTATAAATTATTGATATATAAATATTTGAAATAAAATTTAAATAATGTTCAATGTCAAATATAAATTTAAATAAACTTAATCTCGTTAAAAACATCATTTTAACATTTATATAAAAGTTAAATTTGATCTCAATTTGGTTAGGGATGAAATTGATTTAGTTTAAAAAAATTGAGAATAAATTGAGACAAAATAACGAATGGATAGACTAAATTGATATTTTTCAATTGATAATGAAACATGACACTATCTCTGTCATGGCACACTGTCTCTACCATGTGGTAGAATCCTAATTTGACACTTGACACGGGACAATATTTTTTTTTTAATTAAAAAAAATACGAGTTAACACGTGATACATCAGCTAATGTCGTGAGTATTGCACTAATGAACGAAAAGAACCATATTGAAACATTTTTTTCAAAAATTAATACTCAATTGATACAACTTAAAATATGAGGACCCAATTGAGATATTGAGATTTCTAAATAAAAACAGTGACAATCTATGGGTTGTAATTGATTTTTTTTAAAGAAAACCTAAAAAAAATCTATTAGTACTAATATACCTTTATTAAATTAAATATAAAATTATTCTTAAGAAAAAATATGCCTAACTTTTTTTAGACTAATTAATATACCTAATGAAATTAATTATAATTTCATTTTGAGAATAAAATTTAATTAAATTATTATCCATGTTTATTAATTTTTATTGGTATTAAAAATGATATTTTACGAGTTAAAATCTTTTTTCAGTGAATTATAATTTTGATAAAAAAACATCAGTTATTTTTATTATCTTATCATCAATTTTTATTTTGTTTTTGTCTTTTATTTTTCTGACTTCTTATCTACTGATTTCACTCATTGTCCCTCCTTGTTTACTTATATTCTAAAATTATTATTTTGAGGGTTTTAGCATATTTAATTTATTGAATATCATGCAGATAGTATGTACCAATTTTTTTGTCCTCATCTATGACTAATATGTTTTTATCTCTACTTGTGTTTTTATTATTTTTATTTTATTTGTTGAATTTGTATCATGATTAGAGATGATTTTTTTTTGTCTAATTTAGTCTTTCAGTACTTTTCGATTTATATATTTTAAGAGTTTTTTTTTTTTTATATATTTTCTTATAACAACTACATTTTTTGTGTTTGAATTGCATAACTATTACGGTTAGATTAAGGTTTTTTCTATTTGTAGATAATAGAGATAAAATCTCTAATAAAATAATTGATGAATACAATTTGAAATTAAAGAACAATGTAGAAGTTAAATAGAATTAATTACAATAATTTAATAGATGATTTTATATAAAAAATACTTGAATTTTTTTTAAGTAAATAATTACGGTCTAAATTTTGCTTGAGTCTTAAGTTCATGAACTACTCCAAAAAGTAAAAACCATAAGGGCTCTTTAGTCATCGTACATGATGAAGTCATAAAAAATGATAACAATCTCGTATCAAACACATTTTAGCAAAATCAAAGGTGAAAGCCATGAGAGTTCCTTAGTTATTGTACATGGTGAAGTTATCATAAAAGATAGTAATCAAACACATTTTAGCAAAATCAGTAAAAGTGATTTGTCATTTTACGCGAACAAGCATTATCTTATATTAACTGTCAAATCTCACTTATTAACTTAACTAATCAGATGACGAAACAAGACAATAATAAAATTATTTAGTTAATTAAAAAAATTAAATAACACAAACTTAATTAAAAAAATATAAAAATTGAAATATTCAATAGAATACAAAATTTTAATAACAACTAAATTAGTAATACCAAAATTTACGGAGACTTAAAAGTTAATTAAATTTATCTTTTATATATAACACGTGTTTAATTTGATTATTATATCTATAGTGTATTTTTAGTTTTGTATCTGCATTTTCAGCACACAAAAGAAAAGTAATATAGTATATATATATATAACAAAGTTAGAATAATGTTAAACCAAATATATTTAATATTTTACCTATAATAAACTGCATGACCTGTTAAATATTTTCCAAATCATAAAAGTGATCTTGATAGGAAATTATTAAATATAAGTTAATTATGATATTGTTACAACATTGTAGAAAAAGTAGAGAAAGTTAGAGTCTATGAGTTCGCCAACAGCATGTCATTTTACATTGCATAGCTGTACACAGAACACACATGTTGCCAGCATTAACAAACCGTTCCTAACTGTAGCAAACTGGTCCACAATTCCATTCCAGGAGAAGACATCTTCAATTCACACAATTATTATCTTAAAACTACACCTTATATAAATACTTTGCATTCCAAGTCACATATTAATTAGGAAAATATTTATCGTGCAAATAAACTCGACAACCATATCCTATCACAGTGCAACACACATCGACAAAATATAAACAAATCAATTCTAAAATTATTAAATTTAGGTCTCAGGTGACTTTCTTTGCAAACTTAAAGGCATCTCGGTACAACATTGTAGAGCCATGCACCTAGGCTTAAATTGTTTTTCTTAAAAATCGATGGATATTGATAAATATTACCATAAATAAATGTTTGAAGACAAATTCTAGCATAGAGGTCAAAGAAAGTGGGTTTCTGTGGCAATGTTTATAACAATGGTTGAAAGTGCTGTGCTGGCTCCATCGATTTCGGGTGCTCAATCTTAACATGACTTGTCTGTCACTCGTTAGAGTGGAAATAATAATAATAATAATAATAAAATAGATGTATAAATAATTAAAATGAAATAACCTTTGTGCAGTGCCAAAAGCCAATGTTCGTTGCAGCGCTTCTTAGTGATCCATTGTTCTTTTTTGGAATGTGATCTCGATTTAGTGGCGGAATTTGATACTGAAATTTCACTGTTGTTCATTAAATTTTTTTTTTTTTTTTTTTTATGTTATTGATCAGAAACCACAATTCTTGGAGTCTACTTCAATGCTCTTGGGGTGAATGGAGAATCTTTGCACGTTAAGATTGTTGTGCCTCTATAACATCAATCACTGTCACACAAAAACGACTGGAAAAAGACCCAACGTAAATGCAACAGGGTTAACGTCAATTTTTGTCTTTGCTTTGAGTTAGAATGTCCATCTATATATCAAGTACATTTTCCTCCTTTCTATTTTTCTCATTAATACTCATTTTATCACACATTACAAGGCTGGCGTACTTACTGCAAAAGAGTTAAAACAATGTTCACCAAAAAATAATAAGGAAAAGCTTTAGATGTTAAACAGAATATGAAATTTTTTTGATAATATTTGTTATTGATTGATGTTGTGCACCACATAAAATATTTAGGTCAGTTCTTAACGAATCACGAGCTTCATTTGTGCGATGAAAGGAAGAAGGCGATGCGTGCATGTACTGCTTCATTATGAGCAAAGCTTTGAAAGGAATCGATATCTTTTCACGTGATTACGCCCATATTCCAGCACAGACAAAGCGACGCAAACCCAGCCATACGTGTACACACATTTCTTAAATAACATGTGAGACAAAAACTATATTATTTATCATTAATTATATCATTGTAATTTTTATTTTATTTTTTTAAATAATGGCTTAGGATAAACCATTAAACTATTCACGATCCAGCTAGAATCAATGATAGAATGCCATTGCATTTAATATAACTATGTTTTTTATTTTAGTAATCATGTGTCGTGCTAGGTTATGTTAAATTAAAACCTGGTTAATTATTAGCGGACTCTAATATTCTCGTTGCTTTTAATTTTCTTAATGTTAATGATCAGAATATTGCTGGCATTGCAATCATGTCGTTCCAAACCCAATCATTAAACAGTGTTCATCAAACCCCTTGTCGTAGCCCACTCTTTTTTCTCTTTTCAAATGTTGCATTGTCATTTCTCAACCTCTAAATCCAATCAAACTTTTATCTTTTTCTTGGAATCTATTCAACAAATCCTGCACTCCGTAAATAACAGAGTTGGCCAAAAGGTGGAAAGATCCAGAAAGAAAAAAGTTCCGTAGATAAAGAAAATAACATAATACTGTAGATGTTTTTTTTTTCAAAATAAATTGATGCAAATAACTGTATAAAATAGTTCAATTTAAATAAATTTGATTTTTTTATTAAGGACTTGGTTTTGTTTCTTTTTCTGAGTAGGTGTCCGAATTGAACAATTTGACCGTTGTGAAGTAGATATATAGAAGAATGTATCGCTATCGTGAAAAAGAAGGAGCATTCTAGAATTTTCGAGGACCCCGTCGTATAGTATCCGTTACTACGAGAACGTTAGAAAGGGAGAAAAAAGAAACCGTTACGTGGAAATAACGGGTCCTGCGTGCAGGAGTGGGTCCCATGGGTAGTGTTCACGGCAGAACCGCCAAGTGGTTTCGGACCATAACTTTAGGTTGTCCTGAATGGCGTGTTTTGGTTACTTTTTGATTTCCTTTTTTAATAAAAAGGTTGTGTGGCTGTGGGTCCACCACGTGTCAAGAAGGTGTACGATAAGGGGGTATGGACGCCCTCCTCGGGGTTGGCGTTTCCAAAAAGATTATCCTATCTGTAGAGGGCAATGGGATCGTGACACGTGTGTAGGGTGTCATTAACTAGGGTTAGGATCGAGTTCAGGTCCTTTTAACCCTGTGCTGCACACGATTCTGAAATTTGGAGCAGAATGATGAAGACTGGTCGAGAGGGAGAAGACCAAGTTGCCATGCTCCACACTCCACTAACACTTCCTTTCTTTTCTTCTTTTCCATATTTAAAATGCACCATTTTCTTCACACTAACCAATGCTATTTGAATGCAATTTTTAAAAAAATAAATTTCTACACTCAAATATAAAAAGTTATTAGATATCTTCCTCTCGTCAAACTCATCACAATATCCATTTTAGCCGATATATAATTAATTAAATAAATAGCAGAAAATTAATTTCAGCTGCAATATTAAAAATAATTTTTCAGAACTTTGCCGTAATTATCTGCATTTATGCATAAAGTATATAATGCTCGTCGTCATTTTAATATATCTTAGTTTAGTTTTCATTAAGGAAAAAAGATGAGAAATTTAGAAAAGTAAACATGTTGATGGAGCACGTACATAAAGACCAAAACTGTGCTAATGAAGGGATGCCTGTGCTTAATTTTTACTTCATACAACTTGTGACACATTATTTATTATTATTATTATTATTATTATTTATATGTTTTGTATCGGTTAAAATTAAGCTTTTAGCATTTGAAACATGAAACCAAACATATAATGAACCATTAAAAAATAGGGAACCTAAGAATATGTCTAAAGAAACATATTGAATGATGCGATGGCAATGGCATGTCTCACATTTAAGTTTAATTCATTGATTCCAAGTGAATTCAGATTCTTCATTGTAATGATTAAAAAAAAAAAACTTAGCGTTAAAGCTATGGATGAGTGTGGTAAAGTCCCAAAATGTCAATTACATCTAGAAGTGTAATAAAAGGGAAAACAATAGTGTATTATCTGTCCAGTTTTAGAGTACTCATGTCCATTAATATTACCAAAGCAATGAATTTTTTTTTGTTCAGCATTTAACAATTATATTATAATGTGTTACACAAAGCAACGTTAATAAATAAAGGAAATGAATGTATTTGATTAATTTTAATTTCCAATTTTAAAATTTAAATAATGTAAGTTTTTTTTGTACAATGTAATTAATATAGAGAGATGAAAAGGATATTAGTTTTTTTGTATGACTAAAGATTTGATCCGAAATTGGTTGATATTACTGAAATTATTACATTTAAAATAATATATATTTAGACTATCAATTGATTATATTTATAAAGGTTGAACAAGTATATTTAAAAAACAAGACACATCTAACATTATGGTTATTTATTTGTTTATGATATTACTGGAAAATGAATATTTGAAATTACATTAATAATCTTTAAAAAAACTTTTTTTATCAACATTAATAATCAAAATATTTGAAAAAAAAAATCATAACTACAAAAAAATATTAATGTGTCTTTATTTTTATTTTTTTAAACCTCATAGTCATCTATGATTTCATCTTCAAAATTCAAAAGAAACAAATTAACAAAAATACAAAAAAGTAAACAAGGAGTTAAAGATAAATTTAATGTTAAGAAATACCATTTTATGAGGAGAGACTTTCTTTTTAATTTGATAACAAATATTTGGTTTTAAAACATTTATATAAAATAGTGAATGAGAAAAATCTTAAAACATGTTTACAGAGTCTAAACTATGAATGACTAAAATTTATAACATAAAGAAAACTAGCATCATTACTTAAAATAGTTAAAAATAAATTACACTGGTATCAATTTAACTAATACTGATTTAAATAAGTATAAATATCCAAATTAAATAAAATTAATGTTAGTTACATTAATACCACTTTCAATATGTATTTTTTATTTTTATTTTAATTTTATAATAGAATTATTTTAATCATACTCTATTAATCCCATCAATTAATTGATCTATTATGTGACTGTTAACAATTAGTGGAAAAAACATTATTATGGATAGTTGAATAACACCACAACCAAGCTTATTGCACCAAATAAGTAAATGTCTAAAACAACGCCTTTACGACGCTGATACCACATTGAAATTGAGATAACCAAAATAAAAATGGTTAAACTAGTTGAAACTCAATTCATTCATAGGTTTCAACTAGGAGAATAAAACAGTTGAAAGTAGCACAACCACAAGACAAAACAAAAAGCCTATAATTAATGACTTAAACAACTAATTATGACAACTAGTAACACAATTAACCGATTAAAACATAGTCATTTAACAATGATCATATTTCCCTCAATTATGTAGTCCACATTCAATCCATTATTCATTTTCAATTAATAGTTTGGCAAGAACTTCCACAACCTACTACACCAGAAGTTGTTTTACTTTACAATAGCAAATTTTCTCCCTCACTACGTCAACCAATAATTAAATTCATAGGTTTGGTATTTGCTACGAGGTCGTAGATATATCCAAGCATATAGATTCCTATAGGTATTTTTGGGGGAACAAAAACTATTCTCATACATCAACATATCAGAATTTCACCTCACACTTATTAACAAAAAATATATTAAAAATTATCCGATTTTTAATATATTGTCTATTTTAGAACATTGAATTTTGTTGTGTTTTATTTTTAAAAGACACATCGAAAAAATAAAAAGAGAAAAAAATATTTAAAATACATTTGACATCGATTCCTAAACAATATAAAATTCTTATTAGGTGTACTGGAATAAATTAATTTTCGGTTTTACTTACGTATCATTTATTTTCTTCTAATTATTCAAAATTAGACACTTAATAGGTTAACCGTTGTTTATGCAAACGAGAATCAACGTCTTGGGAAATTGTTTCAACTTCTCTGATTCTTTGGCGTAAAAAAACAGTGCAACGAAAATTATTAATGAAGGTATATGGATCAAGTCATTTTACCTTAAAAGGTGGGAATTTCTTAAATCAAAACCCTATGTTTTTTTTACGCTAATATTTTTCCTTTACATCCTGAGAAGCGGAAAAAGGAACACCATGAAGGAATGTCTTACCTTAAAAAAAAAAAACAGTGAAATGAAAGAAACTTAAAGTCCACGATATTTCTATATTTCTCGTAATTAATTCAAAGTTTAGCAGGCACATATGCAGAGAATAAAAAGAAGAGAATTTTATCAGCAATTATTTCCGAGGTCGTTCTTTTATTATACTTATACCAGTATAGTTAAAAATAACGTACATTAATTTGCAAAGAAATTAAATGCTCAATAAATTTTTTTTTTTTTTTTTGGAAAAAGCAGAGTCAATAGAAGTCATGTAATAATAAATATAAAACATAACATCCCCATATATGAGTTAGTTAGTGTAAAATTATTTTTACGCAAAACATAGTGTGTAGCCATTGGAAGTTTGAATGATAGTAGGTATCTAGGTAGGTGGGGGAACTAAATTTAAATATATGAGTTTGATGAGAAAACTACTCTTACGAAAGACAATTTATGTTTATTCAAGAAAAAAAAATTAAGACATCTCATTTAGAAAAAAAAAAAAATTAGGTTTTGACTTAAAAAGGTCAAGCCAAACATACACTAAAACATGTACCCCCATTTTGGGATAGTTGGTGTAAAGATATTTTTACACAAAACATAACTTGTAGCCATTGGAATTAGTTTCAACGGTAAAATATGCCAAGTTCCTGTGGGGAATAAATTAATCTCTTTTAAGAAGGCGTCGATATTCTCTATTTAAAATACCACTTTTAAAAAAACATAGATAATATTTAGTTTTAAATTATGGATAAATTAACAGTTCTAATATCTATATAATCATTTAACCCATGAAAGTAATTATTAAAAGTTTAAAAGTTTAATAATTAAACCGCGAGCAAATTTTAATTGAGTCTCTAATTAAATGATATTATTGCATTTTTTTAATGTAATATACTAAACAATATAAAAAACAGCATAATATTAAAAGTCAAACTTTCTTATGGAAGTCATTACTCGTAATTCATAAAATGCAGCTTTCAAAATATGCCATAATACGAAAATATGGTATTCAACGATATAATATTCATTGTCAAGGTATTGAATTTTGATTGCATTTATCGCCAGTTTTAGTTATAAATTTTTTTTTTTTAATTACTGTTTATCCAGAAACTGCGTCTAAGGCAATTATTATCACTTATCTCCATTTTGAACTGATCTGATTGATTTTGTTGTAGTTTTGGTTTACACGTTTTTTTCCTAATCGTATCATTCTACTAATGACAACAACTTTCATCTTTTATAATAAAATAGTTCTAATGACAACAACTTCGAATTCCAAATTGGATTAGAAACCCACAGTTTACGTTGAAAAGATGAATTTAATTACGTTCGGGATGGTATTGAAAGATTCTAAACAAGAGTAAGAATCTTATAATTTTGTGTTGAAATCTGGATTTCTTTCTGAATAACTGTCACACATGTGTAACAAACATAAGAGGACAACATAAAACACAAAACAAGTTGCGATGATAAGATGGGAAGGGTAGAAAAATGTACAAGTTGTAGAAGTTTGAAGAAAGGGTGAAAACCCGTGATTGAAATTCAAGAGCCAACCACTATGCTCAAATGCAGATTCTGAAGAGACGAAAGATGACAAAAACAAGAGAAATAAAAATATTGAAATGAAAAGGAAGGGAGTGGAGTGGGGGTGGTGTGGTGTGGCAAAGTGAGGTGGAGTGAAGGGTCGGTGAAATGAAAGCTAAAAGCCTAACACCAAACCAAACGAAACCAAACCTTTTTTTTTTTTTCTTCCAAATTTTTAAATTTTTTTGTACTATATGGCATTCCTGCCAAATTGGACAGATCACATTAACACCAAAATAGAAAAGTTTTTAGATAAAAAGAAAAAGAAAAAATTGCTATAATCCTGAGGGTGCACCAGCATATATACCCCTTCTCTTGTAAGGCTCTTCCACACTTGCCCATTACCAAAGTCTCTTCCTTTCTTGGCTCTTTGCCTTCTCTGACAACCTAGGTTCCTGTCTGAGCTTGTTGTTGCAAGAGGGTAGTAGTAGTAGTAGTATTCTTGTTATCCTATGGCGAAGGACGTTGAGGTTACCGAGCGTGGCTCCTTCTCTGGGAAGGACTACCATGATCCTCCTCCTGCACCCCTCATTGATGCTGAGGAGCTAACAAAGTGGTCCTTTTACAGGGCTCTCATTGCTGAGTTCATTGCCACTTTGCTTTTCCTCTACATTACTGTGCTCACAGTGATAGGGTACAAGCACCAGAGTGACGTCAAGGCCAATGGTGATATCTGTGGTGGGGTTGGCATTCTTGGCATTGCATGGGCCTTCGGTGGCATGATCTTCATCCTTGTTTACTGCACTGCTGGGATATCAGGTTCTTCTCTTCTCCTTTCCCCAGATCCTTTTGGTCTAAATGAACAAAAAAATTACCTTGTCATGTTGGCTTCATGTTTTGCAAATTCTCATTATTTTTTACTTTTTCACACTTTTCTGTGTTGGCTGTCTGAAGAAAAAAAACCGTTTACTTGCAGAGGATTTCTTGTTGTTTTTGAATTTTTCGTTCTACGCCTTCCAAGCGTAGAAACTTCCTCAGTTTATGCCCCGTTTATTCAGACGTGTTATGCGAAACAAAAGGGATTTATTACTTGATTTCCTTTGTTTTTCTTTTTTGCTCAAGTTTCCTAGACTCTGTAAAGGGGTTGTTGCTGTTTTGGACTGTGTTTTTTGTAGCAATTGTTTGTTCAGGATTACCACGAAAGGTTTAGCTCTCATACACGAATATTTTGTTGATTTGGTTTGCAGGGGGTCACATTAACCCAGCAGTGACATTTGGGCTGTTCTTGGCTCGCAAGGTGTCTTTGATCCGAGCCATCATGTACATGGTGGCTCAGTGCTTGGGGGCTATCTGTGGAGTTGGGTTGGTGAAGGCCTTCCAAAAGTCTTACTACAACAAGTATGGTGGTGGGGCTAATTCCCTCGCTGATGGGTACAGTACAGGTACTGGATTGGGTGCTGAGATCATTGGCACCTTTGTTTTGGTATACACTGTCTTCTCTGCCACTGATCCCAAGAGGAATGCCAGAGATTCTCATGTTCCGGTACCTTCTCAATCATTTTTCTTATTATTAGTTTCTGTTTCTCATCCTGTGCCCTTGTTTTAATCGTATGTATGAATAATATATCAACTGTGGAACACCAATTGCTGCCTGAGTCCTGCTTCAAGGGAGTAGTATGTTAAACGTTCTGAAATAGTAAAGTTTAATCTGGTTTGCATTTTAGTCTTTCCTTAAACTATGGTGAATAGTTTTTAAGACAGTGGTTTCGAATTGCGTCTAGATGAAGGTAAAGAAAGTACTGTGCAGCAATACTCGATCTATTTATGAGGCATAACGTGTACCAGTGTTAAATCAGATGACTTTTTCCTCAGTTTTCTTGCTTTGCTTGTTGTAGCCTACGTATTCGATTGTTAGTTTTCCAAAATTGAATGAGGCACATTTAATTTCTGAGTGGATACATACATCATTGATTTGGCTACGAGCATCCTAGGGTGATGAAACTATCTCATTCCAATACCAAATTTTCTAAATGAAATGATTATGCTGAAGAAGTGTAACAGTAGCGTGCGTTTGTGGAACTTGGGTCCCCTTTGCCTTTATTCAAGAGTTTGTGGTGGTGGTTGAATTTCTTGCCCCCCCACATGAATATGTGGTTACATAATTTCTTCCAGTTCTGAGAAAAGTGGATTCTACCGCATCCATGTGACAAGTAAAGGACTTGGAGTGTCTTGAGTTTAAGATAAAAGTGTTCATGATTGTGTCTCTAATGCATGAGTCATTTTCCCAAGGCTGGCAATTCTATTGGAATGTCCAGCTACAACCCCAATGCATCAATTATAAGCTTGAGCTCCCTAATAAAGTTGCCTTTTACTGCTCATTCTAATTAAATAGGGGCTTCACATGTTAGCATGGCCCCATCTGTCACAACTCAATTGTCTAATGTTTTATCAGTACCGAATTCTTTTTTTCTGGTTATTTGGATTCACGTGTTTGGAATAACTTTTGCATCAACGGTGTCTACTTTAAATCAATCACATAAGATTCTTATTATGCATTATTCTGTGATAGGTTTTGGCTCCACTTCCCATTGGATTTGCTGTGTTCATGGTTCACTTGGCCACCATCCCAGTAACTGGCACTGGCATCAACCCTGCTAGGAGTCTTGGAGCTGCTGTTATCTACAACAAAGATAAGCCCTGGGATGACCATGTAAGTAATATACATTGCTTGTCAGTTTATGAACTTGGATATAATTTATAAAGCTATAGCTTTTATCTGATATATTATTATTCCCTTGTGTCTGGTCAGTGGATCTTTTGGGTGGGACCATTTATTGGGGCAGCCATTGCAGCTTTCTACCACCAGTTCATCTTGAGAGCAGGTGCTGCTAAGGCTCTTGGATCATTCAGGAGTAACCCCCATGTTTGAGTTGTCTTTCTCTTCATGATGGCTCTTTTGGAAAGAAGATAATTGCAGAGATGGAGTTGATATTGCAAGTTTAGTTTAATAATGGAAAATGCTTTTGGCTTGTATTTGCAACGTTTCTTTAATCCTCTCAATCATGTCTTCAAGATTGTGGATAAGTGTAGATTAAAGTCTCTTTCATGACAGGGGGAGCCTTTTGCACTTTCCTCTGTGTTGCCTTTAGCGTGTCATTTTTCTTTTATGTTATTCTCTTCTGTCATCTTTGTACTCAGATATATTTATGGAAAAAAAAATAATTTACCTACTTCATCCTTATTATACATCAGACTAACAAAGAAACTAACGTTGTAAAACACAGGACAAGAAAGAAAACAGCATTATGGCAAAACCATTAAAACCAGAACTAATTTTAAGAAAAGTTAGACATTGTTTAAGAAAATTTACCTCAGTTACTGCTCTCAAAAACTACTAATATATCTAAACTGTATTGTAATTTCAAAAAATGCTTCTGAAGTGGTGAGCATGTTACTTTTACTGAAAAGAAAACCTTGGTGCATAGTCTAGTCATGAATATCTCAGCATCATACTGCATCTTCAATCCTCTTCCTGGTCACTGTTAATTTAAGACTTTTAAACGTTGGAACTAGAAAATGCTGGTGGAATCTTGTGACCAGGCTTTGAAAATCTGTTGCCACATCAGATACTACTGTATAAGAATATTAGAGTCATTGAAAATCTTTCCCTGCAAAAGTTTTTATAATGACAAGTTTAAAATTATTATTTTGATTGTCGACAATACCATTACATTTTGAAAGCTACACTTTTTAAAACACAGTACCAGTATCTTTACCGTTAGAAGAAGCAAAAACTCAAGTTTTGGAAAACACAAGTGTTTCACGATTTGGGTCGGTTTCAGAAGTAGGAAAAAAACAGAAGCATAAACGTGTAATGAAAGGAAACCGGAAAATAAAGTCAAGAAAGAGGACAGAAAATTTACTACTAGATGAAAAGAGACGATGGAGACCTCAGTTTCAAACTCACCATAAAAGAAGGTGCATAAACAAATAAGAACAGAGAAGTAACTAACAGAACCATAAGATACCCAATTTTAGAAGTAATTCAGATGTCGACAAACACACATAAAACTAATGTAATATAATTTGTACAGTTCTAAAATATCAAATTAGAAAGTTTAGTTTTAATATAAATCCTAAATGTATACCCTTTTTGATAAACAATGCCACCCAATTTTAACGTAATGAGGCAAGTATATAATGAAATAAAATTTAGATTTTGTTTTTCATAAATTTCTCGATAGGACATATAACATAAGAAATGAATAACAAAATTAAGTTTTAGATATCTTTATATCAATTGAAAAAATTATTCCGACTTCTAAAGAAATCTATTTTTTCCATCTCTCGCTAATAAAGAAGATTGTTTGAATATGTTGTTAAGGTGAAATATGATAATATAAGTTTCTCTATAAATATTTTTAAAAAATAAAGTACGTTTTTATAGATTAAAATTATTCATTACAAAATACAAACCTAGAAAATAATATAAGATATCTTATTTAAATTAGTTTTTCATGCGTAAACTAATTTTATTTATGAATAATTATTTATCTTTTATAAATATCTATTGAAAAAGTTTTTCCGAAACACCTGGTTTGAACTAAATTTTCCTTCACAAAGTGCAAACGATGGATATTGTTCCCTTGATTAGTCAATTTACGTTTATTACAATTTAGAAGGCGTGGCATAATAAATTTCATGCCATATTTGGAATGAATAAACTTTTATTTCACCCTTGGTTAGTTCTTTGGTTCAATTTGAAAGTAATTAAGAATTGCATAAACTTTTTCGAAAAGTGACATTATTTTTTTTGCCTTTGGTATTGGTGACTAATGACTATCCAACCACTAAAACGTTCTAAATGTATGATTTTTTTTAGTGGGAATAGAACAACTTATTTAATTTAATTTTATTATGTATTTAATAGTTTAAAATATTTATGTATTATCTTTCAATTTTTTTTACCTATAATTGTCCTTGCATAATTTAATATACAAGTATTTTAAATTGAAAAAATAAAAAATATAAAGATCTAAAACTAAATACAAATTCAATATTTTAAATAAAATAACTTATTTAAATCCAAGAGACGTATATAACTTTTAATAAATAATTAGAGACACTAAAAAGTTTAATACAAATTTAATTATTTACAAAATGTAAAATTATAATTATATATTAATATATTTAATTTATCAGTTTGGAGTTTATCCACTACCCCCAAAAATACTTCCGGAAGTCAAAATATATGATTTTCGGAAGTCAAAATATATCACCAGAAGTCAACTTCCGGAAGTCAAAATATATCACCGGAAGTCGACTTTTGGAAGTCAAAAATTATTACCGAAAGTCGACTTCCGAAAATCAAAAAACATTACCGAAAGTCGACTTCCGAAAATCAAAAAACATTACGAAAGTCAACTTCCATAAGTAAAATTAAATTAATTTTAAACATTTTAATTTTTTTTAAAATTTATATTTTCTAACTTTTATTTTATTTTAAATTTTAAAAAACACGTATTAAAAATTATAAAACATATAAATTTTAAAAAAATTACTCTAAAAAATAAAAAAATAAAAAATAAAAAAAGAAAAATAAAAATAAAAAATTGAAAAATAATTTAAAATAAAATAAAAAAACTTTAAAGTTAAAAAGAATGAAAATAAATATATATATATATATATATAAACGGAAGTCGGACTTCCGTATATATATAAACGGAAGTGAAAATCCGTTTATATATATATCGCGGAAGTCAAATTTAAAAAGAATAAAAATAAATATATATATATATATATATATTTTTAATTTTAAAGTTATGTTATTTTAAAATGTTTAAAATTTTTTCAATTATATATTTTTTTATATTTTTAAATTTAAATTTATTTTTATATAATTTAATAAAAATAAAAAACAATTAAAAAATCATATTTAAAATAATATATATAAATATTATATAAATAATGACATTTAAAATTAATAAAAAACGTATATATATACATATATTTATTTTTGTATATATATTTTCTTTTTTATTTTTTTTAATTTAAAGTTTTATTATTTTAAAATGAATTTAAATATTAAATAAAATTAAATGAAGCAGAATTTTTTTTTTGTTTTTTTAATTTAAAGTTTAATATTATTTTAATTTTACTTATTTTTAAATTTATATTTATTTTTCATTATATTAAATAAAAATAAAATTATATATATAGATATTAATATTTTTATATTTTAAGAAATATGAAAACATAAAAAATAAATATAATAATAAAATGAAAAATCATTAAAAGCTAAAAAATATAAATTTTAAAAAGAATTAAAAATATTAAAAAAAAAAAATTTACCTTACGGAAGTTGGAGAATTTTTCTTTGACTTCCCGGAAGTCAAATATTTTTTGACTTCCGGAAGTCGACTTCCGAGAATTTTTTTTTATTTCCGGAAGTCGACTTCCGGTGATACATTTTGACTTTCGGAAGTATTTTTAATTTCCGAAAATCGACTTCCGGTGATATATTTTGACTTCCGAAAGTTATATATTTTGACTTCCGGAAGTCATATATTTTGACTTCCGGAAGTCGACATAATTTTGAGGGTGTGGTGTCTGCGGATTTTCTTAATTGGTCAAAGGATTTTTTGGAAATTTAAAAAAAGTTTGGAGGTGTAGAAGAAATTTTGGAGGTACAGGAAGAAATACCCTTTCAGAACGCAAAGGACAGGACAGTGTATGGTTTGCGTTAGTATGAACAACAAACGAGGATGTCTATGGTTTGGTTGGTTACATTTACAGCCATGTGGTCCTCTAAATGATGTGGTCACTCATGCATTCATCCCTTCATCGTTTTCGCTGCAATAAACGCTGACGCAACGTGCCATTAAACATTCACCACCTAGTCATTAATTGCACTTTGGTTGGATGTAGCATTTCGAAATAATTTTTCACTAAATATCTTAGTTTTTATGAAGATAAAAAATTGCTAATTTTATTGTGGTTTGTAAGACTAGTTATGGGTTTAAAATTTTCGTCTTTATTACTCGATGTGTATGTTTTGTTTATACTTTTAAGTTAACTTCTATTGCTTTTGTAAAGGCGTGTCAAACATAAAAAAAAAAACTAGCATCTCTATGTAATAAATTAAGCTTTTACAATCGTTGTGGACAATGGTTTTCACTTTCTTCTTCAGATTCAAACGTGGTAACTTGTTATACAATATCAAACAAGTAAAATTGTTAATGACTCTGGGCCACTCATGTTTTAATTGTCCAAGACTTTTGTGTAAAGAGATTCCCTCAATTGGTGTAGAGTTGCTTACTTAATGAGACAATAGCATCTATAAAGAAAGGAAGATAATTTAGTTATATTTAGTCAACTAGTGTTAAATTAGAAGTTGAAATGCACTCTTAGTTGGATAGATTGAGTGTAATTATTTGGAAAATATAGTAATATTTGAATTAGTTCTTACTAAATTGAATTTAGAGTTTTAGATAACCATTTTGAATTAAAGTGATTTATAATAATCGTTTAATGAAATTTTAGTGTTTTAGATGATTAAAAGTACAATACAATTCTTAAAATATAATTAGAATTAGAATACATAAAAAAAAAGTGAAAACTTTAAATTTTGGACAGGTATTGCTTGGTGATTGGTTTGTCTCAAAATAATTAGGAATTATTATAGGTACCATACAAAATCGCCAAAATGTTGTGATGGACGCTGAAATGATAATTTTATTAAATTAGTGTGAACTTGATGATGATATTTGTTATAATTATGGATAAAAGGAATTTATCCAAATAAGGACTATTGAGATAGGGAAATGATACTATATATTCAAGAAAAATTATATATGTACATACATAGAGACAAATTTATTGTTATTGTTTTTTGCTGTGCTTAATATGATATTATGACCCAAAGATCGTACAATAAATTATTATACAAACAAGATATCTTAATCTCACTTTATATCACATAGCTTAATGAGAATTTTAAACAAATTTGTCCATCAGCTGGTTGTTACAAACTAAGTGCAACGTTAAATATTATGGTATATATGAATATCATTATGATATGGATTTCCGTATAATTAAAGTTAATTATTCAACATATAAAAATTAATTAAAAGTACAATATATATATATATATATATATATATATATATATATATATATATATATATATATATATATATATATATTTGTAAAGAAGTCGTTAATTCATCTCCATCATAATAATGTTTTAAGACGAGTTTGAATTATATTTTTGGATTATTTCAACGCACTATGCTACTATACATTATTCTAGATAAGCATATTTTTTGAGAAATTATATACTAATAATAGGACATCTTGACCTAGTTAATATTTTATCTTAATGATATTGTAAAATTACATCTTACAACATATCCTGAAATATGTTATTATATTTATAATAGTACATTTTTTTTTTAATTTTACTTTTTTACACATTTTTAACATAAATAATTATGAAACCACACTTTTTTAATTTATCAGTTAAACTTAACAATTTTATTCTTTTAATTATATAAAGATAGGTACTACGTAAGACTTATGTAGTCTTTATTTCTGGCTACCGAAATACGAGAAACGTGAGAAACGAAAAACGACTATAAAATATGAAAAGTAAACAAAATTTTACTTTAAAATTTCTACAACAACTAAAAAAAATGCTCGTTATCAATTACATTAAAAAAATATTAATATTAACATAAATTAGATTTAAATAAAATACAATATAACATTTTTTTCTTTTAAACAAAAAAATATTAGAATAAAAAACAAAATAGAATAATTTAAATTTTCATATTTAATGAAGTAAATTATTTCAACATTTGATAATTAATTTCATGACTTTTAAAAAAAAAAAGATCAATTAACTTATGAATTAATTTTAGTATGCATATATTTCTTAAATTGATATACGAAAGACAGTATACATTATTTAACGAAATTAAATTTTAATTTGAATTACCTTTTAAAATTATTTTCATTTCATAAAATAATTACTTCATAATTAATCATTTTGCAATTCTTATCACACGCATCTTAATTAATATACTCTAATAATTTTATATTATGTAATCCACGGTCAATTCAATAATTTTATAAATTTTTATCCTTATATAATATTCCTTTTTAATATATATGTGAGACTTGACTCATACATAGAATTTTGACAATAATTAATTTCTTTTCATTTCATCAAATGGATAAAAACAAACTAGAATCTGTAATTTAATTTCCATTGATAACCCAAACAATCTAATTATTCATTTTTTCCCTTTTTCTTTCTCCAATCAAACTAAATCAATAGAAAATCTTATCTAAATATATAGAAAATTTATACTATAAATTTCATTATTTAATTCTCATATCATTCATTTTCTAACGTGACTTAACGAGAATTATTAATTCTTTAAAAAAATAATAATACATTAATTAATAACACATTAATAAACGTTAGAAAATAAAAAATAAAAATCAGTAAAATAGGAATCTAATATCAGAAAAGTTGAAGTGTAGGCAGTGGTTTCTGTTTGTGATTTGTTCTTTTTGACCAACCGCTTTGGGATTTGGCTACATAACATAACTTCAGAATCCACACTGGTAATTTCCGTTGTTGTCCTCTTCTCAACAACGCACTTTACCCACCAAACTCATTTTTCTTCTTCTTAACCATTTATGCATTGCAGAGTCCTGGCTTCACTCTCCTCAAACTTTAAGGAACCTCTTCAATTGTTTTTGCTCAGAAGATGGCACCCATCACCACCTACTTCCTCATGCTCATCTCCTCCGTCTTCTACGTCTTCTCCGACGCTCGTCTCGCCCTCGAACAGTTCACCGCTCAAGATCATCTTCTCTTCCCATACTCTTCACTGGGTTTCACCGTCAACCACCATGAATATCCAATCCTTCTCTGAATCATACTTCCTCTCTCTCTTCTCACTTTTTATTAGAGGTAGAAATGAGTGTGTTTGTAAGATCTTTTTATTCCACTCTTCTGGAGTTCAATCAAATGCTGTTTATTAGTTATTTCTGTTAATGCATTTCTACGTTATTTCAATGGATAAATTTATGTAATCTCATTTAGTTTTAAGAAATGTGAGTATGGTTTATCTGTAAGATATGATATGACTGGTTACCTCTGCTAGTTGGAAACTGAAAGTGTTGGGAGAAAAGCAATAATTTGCAGTCTTGATCTGGACCGTGACTGTGAAGTGGAATTCTATTGCTTCAAGACAAAGTAAGGGTTGGATATATTTTTTATTCTACAGATATGATGATTTTTTTTTTTTAAATTTTATTAATCTAAATATTTAAACAACTTTTGGCTATTAAAACGAATAAACTTTTATCAATACTATCTATAGTTTTAGGGATAATGTATAGAAGTAAAAAGTTATTTATACAGTGTGATAAGTGTTTCTAATTAAAGTACTACAAGATTTCTTTATTGAGGACGCGGTATAAAACTGTAATCAATATAACGAAAGTCGGGTAATTGTTATTGAACTTGATTCAAGTTTGTCTTAATGTAGATTATAGTTTTGAATTTCTTCGTAGTGACGAACAAACAGCCACCAGGTAATGGAGAAGACAATACATATTGTTTTTAGGAAAATTACCTCTTGACAAAAAAACTTTGACAAATTTAACAAAGTTTCTAAAAATAAAATTAAAACAGATTAAATTTTTATTTTTTAATTAAAATAAAATAATTAAATAATATTTTTTTACCTGAATAGTTAAATTTTCTAAAAAATTTTGTTAAAAACTTTGTTAGACTATCATAACTCTTGTTTTTAAGAAGAGGGTTCCCACTTAAAACGATAACATTAGACGTGTGACGTCACTCTTTTCATGAATGTTGTAGACATTTCTTTTTATCATATTATAACGACTCGGACAAACAATTTTATTCAATGTTTAATTAAAAAAAAAAAACACGAATTTATCAGCACCCAAAGCTTGTTTTTTTTTATCATATTATAAGCATGAATTATTTATAGAAGAAAAACAGTAATAATCTCTTCCAACTTTTTGCGTGTTATTATTTCTTTTGATTTCAATTTTCATAAAATTTTTTGATATAATTTCTTTCACTAATTGTACAGTTAGAAGCATATGATATTTTGATAACTCAATAATTTATACATCCATTTGATATTATTTTTTCATAATTACAAAATCTTATTATTTTCAAAAAAAATATATGTAAGTATCAAAAATAGTATTTTTGTCCTACAAGTTTTTTTAATATATTTATGTATGTATATGTATATCTTATCCCTTCTGTTAACAGTTTTCAGATTGATTATTGTATTATAAGATTTGAAAGATTAGATGTAATTTTATTTCAGATTGAGATAGGTAGGTAACACTAGTATAAAATAAACTTTTTATACCTACATTATTATACCTGTTCAAATTCATCAAGTAAGGCAGACGACAATTTTGTAAATAATGTGAGATCTTTTATGCCTATTATACTTTCAACCGGTATAAAAATTAATACGGTGACATTTTTGTAATATTAAAAACGACTTTTTATACCAGTTATATTTAGAATT
>Ga0214544_1006417_pt1 | contig 21707 bp, 5 predicted proteins | sample CNSS3metaG_FD_160074 | JGI IMG/M metagenome (GOLD analysis project Ga0214544, IMG submission 160074) | Root nodule microbial communities from cowpea collected in UCLA plant growth center, Los Angeles, California, USA - CNSS3 | ecosystem: Host-associated > Plants > Roots > Nodule | place: USA...
TCATGATTTTGGGAATGCTTGTGTGTTAATACAGATAACTAAAGAATGCTTGGATAAAGCAATATCAATATGTGCACCGGGAGTGGAATTCAAGGCAATTTGAAAATCAATTTAGTAAGATGTCACCCCCTATTCCATTTGTTCTCTTTCTTGTTCCCTCATTTTCCGTATACTGCAGAAAGCCAGAAATCCTTGGCCAATAAGATTCAAATTAAGAAATAGTAATTGCATAGCTTTAGACTCAGGAATAATTTTGGTTCCCAAAAGCCACTTTTCCACTCTTAGTTTAACAATTAGGTGATAATCTAATCAACTGCAAGGTAAAAGTTGAGCTAGCTCTGATTAAATTTGAAGTATTTGGTGAAATTAGTTGAAGTAGGTGATATATGTAAATGACATAAAAAGACTTATTTTTGTTTTTTCTATAAATTCTACTTTGTTTGGTAAAAAAAACAATTTAATTTTATGTTTTTTATTAAAAGGATTGGTAAAATTAGTTGAAGTAGGTGATATATGGAAAACGATATAAAATTACTTATTTATGATTTATGTATAAATTATACTCTGTTTCGTAGAAAAAACAATTAAGGTAATTTAGTTTTATATTTTTTATGAATTTTATTTTTTTAAGATCGAATAGCTTGTTTAATAAAATAGTTAGAGTGCAGCATAAAAATCATTAAAAAGATGGTACAATGGGTAATACATTTAAATGGTAAGGATAAAATGAGAAAAAAGTTGCAAGTATATGAGCTATAAAAGAGTTTAGTTCGTGTCTTCAAAAAAGTTTGTTGTAAACAATATAATTAATAAAATATATTTTGAAGAAGTTGTTTGACATGTAAGAATCTTCTTAATGTGATTCACACATATATGTATACTTTTTGTATATTTTGTTTTACTTATATATGCTTCATTTTTATTATTAAGAAGGGTTATACAAACCTACCGAGCTCAAAGAGGGTCTATGGTTTCAAAGTCTAAGTTAAGCAATATCAAATGGACACCAATTAAGGTAGATTTCAATTGTTTATTTGAAGATCAAATGTTGTTGTTTTATTTGAAGGTTAATACTAATTGTATTGATGTTTTCTAGTGTCAAAAACAATCAAACGGTCATGATTGTGGGTATTACATTTGTCGATATATGAAGGAAATTGTCACATATTGTGAAGGAGGGACAATTCCAATATATGTAAGTTATCTTAATTGTATGTATTATTCATTTGTAGTAGGATTTTGATTGACTAATTTTATTTTATTTTTCTTTGTTGTAGTATTTTCCTAGTTGCAGATGTCAATAATATTCGGACAATCAAATCATTGAAGTCAGGGAAGATTGGTGTTTTTATCTCATTAGTAAATGTTTATAGGTTAGTAGGGAAGGTTAGGAACAATGTTTTGCCTAAAGTGTTTTGGCCCCACAGTCTAGCAAAAATGGAACATGATGGATGAGTATTGTAAATCTTAGTTTTTTTCTAATTTCTTTCATGTAATATTATACTTTTTAAAAAATTTATAAACATCATTAAGTTTTTTGTTTAACTATGTAAGAATTTAAAAGCCCTTTCATTTCAGTTTTCCTTGATTTCAAGTTCGAACTCTTTATACAGGCATGTGAGTCAAAGAATAAAATGAACAAATTAAATAAATTATTATAAAAAATAATCAAACCAATACACATCGCTTGTTTTAAAAAAAATTATCTATTGATTAATTGAAAAAGTGTTATCCATTAATGAAAAATAGACAATGTTTGTTTGAACAAGCGCTATCTACTAATGCATTGAAAAAGTGGTACCTATTGATGAAAAATTGCTCTCATAGACAGCGCTTGTTGAGTCAAGTGTTGTCTATGAGAGCTTTGATCGACAACATTTTCTAAAGAAAGCGCTATCTATTAAAAAATACATAGATAACGCTTGTTTAGACAAGCGCTATCTATCAAGTGTCATTAGATAGCGCTTTTTTACAAGCGTTGTCTATTAATAGATACCGCTCCAATAGATAGCGCCTAAAAAGCGCTATCTATTAAGAAAAAAAACGCTGTCTATTGCCAAATTTGGCATAGTGCAACTACGAACTCCTGTTCGTTTTGGGGAACTCCACTTGGTGTCGCGGTGAGAGGTTGTGGCAAATTTATTCCTACGTGTGGACTATCAGGTGGTGGTCTATGGTCGGAGGGGCGAGTAGACACTCGTGCAGCAAATATCGATCAGTGGATTCATCAAAGGGTGTAGAAAGAAATAATAGTCGTCTAAATTAAGGGTTGAAAGTTGAGGAACTAAGGAAAAGGGAATATTCTAACACGTGTTGCAATCTTGAGTTGTTTTAATTATTGTCATATTTTAATTGTTTATTTAAATGAGCTCACCCTATTTGTGTGTGTTTGGCGATGATCATGTAACTTGTTACATGAGAGCAGATGTTGATGCAGGTGAGCATGTGGATGGTTAGCGATGGAGTGGGGAACAACTATGGGAGTTTTAGTAGTTCTTTTTATAATATTTTTCTTTATGAAGAAATATGGACTATTTTTGTAATACTTTTATAGATGGTTCATTTGTGTAATAATTGAACACTGCATTTTTATTTATTATTGGCGTGTTGACTTTGGAATTCAAATTTTCCCGCATTTTGGGAAAGAAGAATTAATAAATAAGGTTATATATATATATATATATATATATATATATATATATATATATATATATATATATATATATATATTATTCTTGATTTTTATTTTAAATGAGTAATTTCCGGCTAGGACATTACACAGAGCACTGTTGAGGGAAAAAGAAGGAGTGAACAAGGTACTGTTTTTGCAAAGTGAGCTTAAATGAGAGGGTTAGGCTGGCTTAGGGGTTTTAGGCACCCTATGGGCCAGCCTTAGGCCCAACTGATTAGGGTAGGCCCTTAAAATGAGGGCAAAAAAAAAATAAAGTGGGCCTTATAGGTCGTGGTGATGGTTTTTAGTATGGGATATGATTATATAAATTACGAGCAAGGAGGTTCATAATGGAGTTGGAAACTTGTGATTAATATGGATGGGGAGGTTCGTATTGGATGTACTCTTGTGTGGGGATATGAGCGGGGAGGTTCGTATGTTCCATGCTCACACTTGAGGATGTTATGAGCGAGGAAGTTCATAACAGGATGTGTTCACGTGTGTTGGACTACAAGCGGGGAGGTTCGTAGAGTTGTACCATGAGTGGGCAGGTTCGAGGACCCATATGGAATCCCTAAGACCATGGTTGAATATGTGTTAATCTCATATAGGTTATGAGAATAAGGTTTTCTATGTACCTCATATTATGGAGGTATCTAAAAGTGAGAAATTGGTTAAGTTAATTTGGGTGAGGTCTATATTATTATTTATGCATGTTATTTCTTTTAAGCTCACCCTTTCTGTTTTTGTTTGAAGATGATCGTGTAATTTATCACACAGGAGCATATGATAATCCAAGTGTTGATGGCGAGGCCTAAAGACAGAGTGGGGGCTAGCGGTTGGGACTTTGATAGAGAAATTATGTTTTGGTATAAACTTGTAATTATTTTACGTTGACTTTGGGATTTTTGAACTTGTAATGGTTTAATTGTGAATTTTTGATATTGGATTTAGACATGTTTAATGTTTTTTAATTTTCCGGAGTTTTGAGAGTAATATCATACAATTGAATTTATTTTCAATTATAATTTTCTTTTATTAAGTAATATCCGACTAGAGTGTTATAAAAAGCAAACATCAAGACTCTTGAATCTCACAAGAGTCTCAAAAAGCACAATTGGATCCCACTTGAAGGGCTTGGAAAACCACCAAGCAAAACCCAAAAACCTGAGAAAGATCAAATTTGAATGATGGCTCTCCCTAGCCAACCAAACCTAAGAAATTCAAAGATTCTTCACGAACTATTGTACTTTTGTGTGATTCGGAGAGAGAGAATTTTCCAAAAGATTAGAATGATTTCAGGCTCAAAAATAACAAGTGTTTTAGCTCTCCTTGAAAAACCAGAATATATAGCTTATCCGTTGGCATATTCAACAAGTTGATTTTTCTGTTCAATTTGTTGATTTCACTTAACTTGAGTTAAATCAGCTAATTAAAAGTTAATTCAGCTGATTGAATGTGTAACTTATTGAACTATGACAACAAGTCATTTAACTTATTAAAAACTCATGTTAAAAGACAACAACCATATATACAATGCCAAATTGACTTTACGTAGAGGTCCAAGTTTCAAGTTTTGTGATCTTCATGTGAAACCCAGATTTAGCGTGCGCGCACACACATACACACATACCAAGCTGGATCAACACTCATATCTTCAAGTCCTCACATTTTCATCAATTTACCTTAACTTCACCACGTCACTATGCAATGTCTTTATATATTTTCATCAAATCTTCAAGCATCAAATCATGTGTGCTAACAATCTCCCTCTGATTTGATGAAGCCAATCTCCATTGAGTTGATGAAGCTAAGTCTTTCATGGATTGTCAAGCTTGTGAATTTGAATTATAAACCCAAGTAGTGCACACAAGATAACAAACACACGCAAATGCACATGCTCCCCCTATCACTAATATGTGTAAGAATTTTGGTTCCTTAATTGTTCAATTCCTTTATCGTTCAATATCTATAGTTCATCTTTTAATTCCTTAATTCTCCCTTCCCATTGGATTCATTAAATGTAGTTAAAGCAATTAAGAACTAGATTAAGAGCAAACTATTTCATGAATAACATGGCATGATACATAAGAGCCTAAATGAAAATAGAAAAGGAAAAAAAATATTAATCTCGATACAATGTAGGAAGATCAAAATAATAGGATTTTATGTTTAAAGACTCTATATTGAAATTGCTTTGTCTCATGTATGATTTTGCCTTGTACCAAATTATAAAGATTATATCTCCTTGATATGATCAGACTAGCTTCAATAGTTTGATAACCCATCAAACTCCCTTCTTAAATTTTCATATATATCTAAGCTTGTTTGATGTTGAAAAATATTTTTGTGAAAACTTGATTTATTTAAACTTTTTGAAAACATCATCTTTTAAACTTCATTGTTTCAAGCACCATAAAAAAGGGGAGATTGTCAAGGAAAATTCCAACACCCATGATTTTGATAAGTGCTCAAACAACTAAGTATAAAACATTGTCATTGATGATTACTTTTTTATTCACATGTATGACATATAATCTTAGCTTTATTGAAGTGTATTAGAGACTAAAGCTAATATTTTAATTGGAATTTGCCTGATTGGTATTATCTAAGTTTCAACTAAAATCAATGATAAAAATTAGTCTTTGAGCCTTCGTAGATGTCAAATAATCCAATCAAACGAGTCTCACGAAAATGTCTGGTATGTTGAATTTCATTAGAGGATTTGATGGTCACCTATGTGTTGAATTTTTTATGGTAAGTGGCTTTTATTTTTGAATGCACACATGCCACTTAAACGTTCTAACATGTGTTTTGTGCAACTGAGGAATAAATGAAATCACAAAGTATCTAGTCTGTTGAGTCTCATTAGATCGTCTAGTTTGTTATGTCTCATTAGAGTACTTGTCTAATGAGTTTCAATACATGATCTAGTGGACCTCTAAGCCCACCAACAAAAATTTGATTTGCTTATTTGAATTTAACAATTTTATTAAGGAAATGTACGCAGTCTAAAAATAGAAATAAGCAATGATGCTCAACTATGATTTATATATATTTTTTATTTAATTCCTTAAGAAGAAAAGATGTATATATGATTTGAAGATATTATGAGAACTTTCCTTTTAGTGCGTCTTATGCCAAAAAGACAAAAATAACGCTTGATAATTGAGATTATGCATAATCAAGTATTTACTAATTTAAAGTTGTAAAGATTATATATAGAGTTAAGGGCTAAAGACGAAGGACCATTGACACTACCATACTTTACAACATACAATAGATTAGAGTCTACTCTTTTCTCTTTTGCAATACCTTTTCTTGCCTTCCACATGCAAGACTAGACCTTTTTGGGTTTATTTTCTTATGATTTCATAGTGAATTATGAAGTTTTGTGCTAATCATATTCACTCATCCAATTTTGTAACAAAGTGTGCTTATATTGCTTGATCTTTTTGAATTATGATTTTTACTATTAAAATTGTTTTTGAACGCTTGTTGATAATTCAATTTTGATCTTTTATTTAAATTATTTTTAGCTTTTTTTAATTCTAACAATCTCTTGTTTTATTAATTTAAGAGATAAAAGAATATAAATCTTGAACGTAGACGATTGGAGGCATGAGGGACACTTAATGAATTAATTAGATCGTGCCTACATCATTTATTCTTTTTTAATTCTAATTTTTGTTGTTGGAGTTGCTTTTTAACACTTGTTGATAAATTGATATTGGTCTTTAAATGAAATTCTTGTTAGTTTGCTTAATTCTAACAATTTCTTGTTTGTTTAATTCTAATAATCTCTTATTTGCTTAATTCAACATATATTGACACTACCTTAACTCTAGCCCTTATAGACTTAAGGGCTAAAGACGAAGGACCATCAACACTACCATTGACAACTCTACCATATAAAATAGATTAGACTATGTTATTTTCTCTTTTGTAATACTTTTATTGTCTTCCACATGCAAGGCTAAACCTTTTTGGGTTTATTTTCTTGTGATTTCATAGTGAATTATGAAGTTTTATGCTAATTAGGTTCATTCATCCAATTTTTGAATTATAACTTTTACTATTCAAATTGATTTTGAACGCTTGTTGATAATTTAATTTTGTCTATTATTTAAATTCTTGTTACTTTTTTTTTAAATTCTAACAATATCTTGTTTGCTTAATTTAAGAGATAAAAATATATAAATCTTGAACGTGGACTATTATAAAAATGAGAGATACTTAATGAATTAAACAAATTGTGTTTACATCCTTTATTATTTTTTAGTTATATTTTTTGTTGTTGGAGTTGTTTTTTAACGTTGTTGATAAATCGATCTTGGTCTTTAATTAAAGTTATCATTAGTTTGCTTAATTCTAACAATTTATTTTTCTGCTTAATTTTAACAATATTTTGTTTGTTTAATTGAAGAGGTAAAAGAATAGAAATCTCAAACCTAGACACTTGAAGAAGTGAGAGATACTTAATGAATTAATTGATGTTTATTTGATTAATTTTATTTTATTTAGAATTCATGCTTAATGAATGATAATTACAAGATAATTGATGAAGAATTTAACTATGAATGAACGAGATAATCAATCTGTGTAGGATCCGAGAAAATTAGAATAAAGAAAATCTATAAAAAAATTAATGGCTTGATTAAGATTGTTAATTTATTTAACTTAATTATGACATATATAAAAATTATTTGAGTTATTTAAGTGATTGTTTTATTTAATTATTGTTGTATTTATTTTAATTATTTTATTTGATTATAAAATATGAAATATACGTGTGTTTTAAATTTATAATGTGCATTACATCATGAAAAATTGTATGGCTTAATCGTTGGTGCGCGTTTGGTATGTGAAATTATTAATTAACCCAAACCAAAAGTGTGAACTTCCTAAAATGAAAAATCTAAACTTAAAAATACTACTATTTAACCTAATTTGTTAGTGTACTACATCTAGGCGGCCTAAAGGAACTACACAGTTAAACCCGCCTATATAAATCTCACAAGCACGCAATCAATTATCAAATGAATCAACGGGCAAGCGTAAGCGGCATAGGCCCCTTACTTCAGAAGACAAAACGAGACTTGTCGACCACTCTAGACTTAAAGTATTACAGGCAAGGCCCCTAAGGCCAACAGTGATTGAACTAAGGGGTCTAGGCCAGGCCCAGGCCCACCTGTGGCCCAAACAATGGCCCAGCCCATGACATGGCCAGACATAATTAATAAACTATAACTACGTGTGGACCCCAACAATTAAATGTACGCATTCATTAATCCCTTAATCACGAGATTTGACTTTCTGAGAATCTTTTGGATGATTAATCTTTTGGCTGACTTAATCATCGTAGTCCTCTCTGCAGGTAACCCCTCATGGGTCCAAGCCGTGATACCAGCAAATGACTTACGTGAGCCGAGGAGAAGCTAACTAAAGAGATTGTGGATTGAGGTAAAATGATATTTATGTTTAACTTCTCCTACTTGTTCTCCGCAGAAACAGTTAGTAATATATATTTGAAAACATAACCCCTACATTAATATTTTTGATAAAAATATTTTAAAAATTTACATCGGACACAATCCAAACCGTGCATTAAACCTATAAACAATATAAAAACTCAGTTGAGTCCAAAATAAATATACAAACAAAAATAAATCATATAAGCCTACGTATAGAAATAAATTACTAAGACTTTTATTAGATTTAAATAATTTATGGAGAAGCTAACTAAAGAGATTGTGGATTGAGGTAAAATGATATTTATGTTTAACTTCTCCTACTTGTTCTCCGCAGAAACAGTTAGTAATATATATTTGAAAACATAACCCCTACATTAATATTTTTGATAAAAATATTTTAAAAATTTACATCGGACACAATCCAAACCGTGCATTAAACCTATAAACAATATAAAAACTCAGTTGAGTCCAAAATAAATATACAAACAAAAATAAATCATATAAGCCTACGTATAGAAATAAATTACTAAGACTTTTATTAGATTTAAATAATTTATGGAGAAGCTAACTAAAGAGATTGTGGATTGAGGTAAAATGATATTTATGTTTAACTTCTCCTACTTGTTCTCCGCAGAAACAGTTAGTAATATATATTTGAAAACATAACCCCTACATTAATATTTTTGATAAAAATATTTTAAAAATTTACATCAGACACAATCCAAACCGTGCATTAAACCTATAAACAATATAAAAACTCAGTTGAGTCCAAAATAAATATACAAACAAAAATAAATCATATAATTCCAAAATTCACTAAAAGTTAAGGGACCAAAACCATATTTAACCCTTATTTCAATTCAAGAAAATAGTTACTAAAATTAGTAAAATAATAAAACTGAAAAATATTTTTTTTATTTTAAATAATTATTTAAGTTTAAAATATAACAATTAAGAGGGTAAAATTTAAAAAACAAAAAAGACACCAAAGATATTTATCACTTTATATATGTAGTTGTATTATTATTATTATTATTATTATTATCATTATTATGATTATTATTATTATTTTTATTACTACTCGATATTATTTAAGTGTTATTATTATTATTATCTATTATTATTATTGTTATTATTATTATTATTATTATAAAAGTTAAACACATATTTTACATTTATTTACTACGGGATTATATCTCAATTACTTACACTTTTTATTTGTTTTGTTGCTCATTTTATTTTTATATTTGTGTAATTATTTGAATTAAAAAAATAGTTACTAAAATTATTAAAATGATAAAATGGAAAAATAATTTTTATTATTTATTTTAATTTAACAAATAATAATTAAGAGGATAAAATTGTATAAACAAAAGAGGACACAACAAATGTATATCTCATTATATATATGTAATTATTGTATTATTTTTATTTTTATTACTACGAGATATTATTATAATAGTATTATTATTATTATAGTTAGACAAACATCTTAAATTAATTTAGTACGAGATCTTATTTCAATTACTTGTCATTTTTATTTATTTTGTTGTTAATGTATATCTTTATATATAATGATTATTATAGTTGACATTAGCTTAATGTTAGCATTAATATTAATATTTATAACATAATATTATTAATATTATTATTATTATTATTGGTATCATTATTTTTTTTATTATTACTATTTATAATGGAGTTATTATTATAAGTGTGCTTTTTTTAATTATAGAAAATGTAACACCCCATTTAATTTAATATACGAAATTAAAGGAAGCGTCACAAGATAACTTAAAAGCGCAGTCCTGGAGTTCAAAACCCAACTCCTTAAAACCTAGGCACACCACGATGCCCAAAAAGAACCGATTAACGAGTTTACAAGGAAAATTATGTTAATCAAAGAACAAGCAAGTACATGTGCCTTAGCCCTAAAGAGAAGCCTACTAAAGAAACTAAAACCAGCCCATGTAGATCATGCCGCGGAACCATCACCGCCCTGTTGTCCGCGGGTGTTCCTCGCATCTGCTCACACCAACAAGTTGATGATCATCGCAAGAGAGAGTACCACACAGCAGAACACACCACAATAAACGTAGGGTAAGCTAGAGCATACAGTCATTCAATCAATGAAATCAGATACATATTCACAGTCCATCATACATACGTCACACAACATATTACGACCTTCCAAACAATACACTACGACTCGACTCGACTCATCCGGATACATATAACTGGGTCGGATTCAGCGGACGCTCGCACTTGTGGTGGATACCTCTGCTCACCCCCGAGCTGCTCACCCCTGAGCTATGTGTTACAAGTGTTTCATTGAATCATTTTCCCTCACAACAAGGTTAGCCCTTAATGAATTTCAGGCCTCCTGCTACTCTCACCATAGGAGTCAGTCCGCTCTAAGTGAGACTAACTGGCCCCTTAGAGTGTCAGGATGCAGTCCTTACCTTGAATCCTTACCTAGTTATACAAATAGGGCACCACCATGGGCACCCACTAACAGGGGCCATGGAATTACGTCCCGACCACTGAAGCGCAGTCTCGGAAGTCTCACCTAGAGACCCCAAGGAATTACACGCTGACACGGACCAACATTCATAAATCAACGATAAGAGAACATTAAATCATGTTTACCATTTCATATCAACCCTGGGATTAATTCCTCATACGCATCACATTTTGAATCCATATTACTAGTCATCACCACCCCATGAATCTAGGGCCTCATCTCATATCAATGCCATGTTACTTTAGTTCCAAACCACTCATTCCTTTCACATGCTAAGTTCCCACCATACCCATCATGCACCATTCATGAATCATGTCACGCATACATAACACTCCATTAGGCATATATCCATACATACGTACATGTATCTCATCATAGCAATCATACCCAAACAATTCCAATCACCCGAGAGTAAACATACAACCAAAACTCAGCACTGCCTCGCCCAGCACCTCGCTCAGGCTGAAGGGTCTCGCTCAGGCGAGACGTTCTCGCCCAGGCGAGACGTTCTCGCCCAGGCGAGTCCTCTTCGCCTAGGCGAGGGCTCGAATAAGGCAGTAGGAGCACACGCGGGATCTCGCTTAGGCGAGACCCTTCTCGCCTGGGCGAGATGCTCGCTCAAAAGAAGAGCGGGTCGCCTGGGCGACCTCTTCGCGCAAAAGGGTTTGGGCGAGTCCCTGTTTGTCTCGCCTAGGCAAGACTAGCTCGCTTGGGCGAAATTAGTAGGTCTCGTCACTGTTTTCCTGCAACAGCGACCCAAGCCAGCCCATCCCACATACATTAACACATTCACAGCTCATAACCACATCATACCAGCCCCATAACTTCAACACGACAATTCATAACATAACAAAAACGAAATATGCAAGTGAGCTAGAGCTTCCCTATCTGAAAATGGGTTCGTACAGGTCTTTCGGCACAAAACTAAGGAGCACAGCAGCTCTAGAACCCGACTCGCAAACTGGAACAGCGGGTTAAACGAGTTAATACAGAGTTTCCCACTGTGGCTACGAAAATATACTAGACAGAGACGATAAGGTGAAAGAGTACTTACGTGAGCAGAACAATGGCCAAGCTAAACGTGAATCTGAAGAACGTTGGAATCCTAGCAGAAGTAAAAGGCGGCTGCGGCTCAAGGCAAGGACAATAATTTTCTGAAAATGGGAAGAATGTTAGGTTTAGGGCAGACCTAGTAACTTTATCTGTTGGGTTGGCCTTAGGTCCACTTACAAGGGCAGCCCACTAACTTTAGGGCAGAAAGTATTTAGCCAATTTTTCATGGGCCTTACAAAAAACGTTGTTATACTAAATACTTTTTTTAAATAGAGTTTTAATCTTTTAAAAATTTTATAATTTATAATTTATATTAATATTATTATTAGTATTTTTAATGGTTAAAAAATATAATAACAATTATATTATTATTCTAAAAAAATTTAAAATAAAAAAAAACAAAAAAAATATTTGCACAAGTCATAGGCTATTATAATCATTTTGTAAAATTAATTAATTATATTATATTGTGATATCAATTCTATTTATTATATTTAAATCTGAAATTATTATTGCATCACTTAGATTTACTATTTTAGTAAATTAATAAAAATATTTACAATAATATAACTTAATTTTCATAATACTTTATTACATAATATTTTTATTATTTTATTATTTTAGTACATAAAATAAAATAAATACGTTCCGTACGTACGGAAGGTGAGTGTACTAGTATACATTTGAAAATATAACACCTACAATAATTATCTTTGAATTAAAATATTTTAAAAGTTTACATGGGACGCAGTTCAAACCTTGGCTTTATCTCCTGGGCCTATGAAAAGGCCCAACGTGCAGCTTGGATATATATTCCCCAATATCTTTCCCTTTTTCCCCTCTTCACTCTGAGTTTCAGTCTCACTTTCTGAGAAGAGCGCCAAATTAGGGTTAGGTTAGGGTTTAACCGTTCCTACACTCAATCGTCAATCTCTTCCAAATTCCAATCCCAATTGCAATGGATCCGACCAAGAAGCGCAAGCTTGATGAAAATGGTTTCGGTGATGCCGACCCGCTTAAACTCTCTCCCACCGAGGCGCGAAAACTCATCGAGCGCTTCACCCCGGAGCAGCTTCTCGACATCCTTCAGGACGCGGTGGCTCGCCACGCCGACGTTCTTGCCTCCGTGCGTGCCGTCGCGGACCCCGATGTGTCGCAGCGCAAACTCTTCGTGCGGGGCCTCGGGTGGGACACCACCACAGATGGCCTCCGCTCACTCTTCTCCACCTACGGCGAGCTTGAGGAGGCTGTCGTGATCATTGACAAGGCAACCGGCAAGTCCAAGGGCTACGGATTCGTCACCTTCCGCCACGTGGACGGTGCCGTCCTCGCCCTCCGCGAACCCAGCAAGCGCATCGACGGGCGCGTTACTGTCACGCAGCTCGCTGCAGCGGGAAACTCCGCGTCGAATGCCAACGCAGCCGATGTTGGACTCAGGAAGATCTACGTAGCCAACGTGCCGCCGGACCTTCCCGCGGACAAGCTCCTCGCGCATTTTTCTGTGTACGGTGAGATCGAAGAGGGACCCTTAGGGTTTGATAAACAAACTGGAAAATCAAAGGGGTTTGCGCTTTTTGTTTATAAGACTCCTGAAGGGGCTCAAGCTGCGTTATTAGATCCTGTCAAGACTGTGGAAGGAAGGCAATTGAGTTGTAAACTGGCGATAACAGATGGTAAGCAGGGTAAGCGAGCCGGACCAGATTCGGGTCAGGCCCATGGGAATGTTCAGCACGGTCATGGGGATGGAGTGGGGGCTGGAATGGGGATGCCTCCTGCGGCGGGGTCTGGGCCTGGGCAGTATGGCGGCCCGCAATATGGGGGACCGGTCGGGTTGGGTTCGTATGGTGGGTTTGGTGGACAGCCTCCGTTAGGTAACCATAATCATCCTCTGAATTCATCCAACCCCGTACCCGGTTCTATGGCCGGTGCTGGTGGTTACGGCGCCGGGATGGGTGGGCCTTATGGTGGATACGGTGGGCCGGGCTCTGCGGGATTTGGTGCTGCAGGTGGGTTAGGAGGTGCTGGTGGAGGTGCTGGTGTTGGTGGTGGGCTTGGAGGAGCAAGTGGTGGGCTTAGTGGTGGTGCTGGTTCTTTGTATAGATTGCCGGGTTCTGGCGGCATGCCTGCAGGTGGTGGAGGGTATCCCGAGGGTGGTCATTATGGTTTATCAGCTTCGGCTGGATACCAGAACCAGCATCACCCTCCTTCTGGTGCTTCTCCAGTGCCTAGAGTTCCACCTGGTTCGATGTACCCAAATGTGCCTCCTTACTACTAAAGAGGTAATACTGGTTGTTCTTGTTTCTGAAATTCTTTGAAGGTTGTGCGGTGGAAGTGCAATTTGTTCATGTTTTCTTTTCCGTTATATTTCTGTATGGACTGCTTGGTTGTTAGTCTGATTATGTTCTGTGTGTATGTGTATGTTTTGATTACTGTTGGTTTTTGGCCTTGTTTTATTTTTTTGATTGTATATTGTATGTATTTTTTAGACTGAAAAATATTTAATAACTTGCGTTGTTGGGGATAATGTAGCAGATTTGTGGTTTTGGATCCCGAACAGTGAATACTGTGATTCTCTTATGCATCAGTAGCTTACTAAATCCTATATTGATGTTGATTGTAGATAGTGAGTTTGTGATGAAATGCACATCAATAAAATGTATGGCGTAATTCAACTCAGCCTTCTAATTTGTTTTGTTTTAGTATATTATATTTTTTTATGATGTTTTGATGACTATATGTTATTGAAAGTTTATCAGGTACTGTTTTTTTTCTTATTTTATGTTCCAAATAACTTTGTTTATCATCTGTGCCCTGTTATTGCAGTTTGGTCGTTTTGCTAGCACTCATCTTGTTTGTAGTTCTTTTGTGTGTTCTTTTGTTTGTCTTCCTCTGCTCGATTAATTTTATCATGTTGCACATGTTTTTGTATTTGTGTTTTCACTTTTATAAATAATTCGTTGTGTTTGTTAATTGGTCTTTCAAACTATGTTGTTGGTTACATATACTTGGTACCCTGACTTGGGCCGTTTGTGCATTTGGTTCCTAAGAAAGGGTGAGCAATGATTTGTTTATTTTTCTTGTCTTGTTTTTACAATATAATAATGTACTTTGGATGGTGGTTGTGAAATGATGAATTGAGTTGAATGGATGTTTGATTCAGGTGTATCATCGCTTATTGGGTGCAGATGCTTTGTGCCTCTGGTGATTGCGTGAATTGCAGACTATGTACTCTGGTGTAATGAATGTGTTAGCCTGTACTTTTACAGCCTCTTGACTTCATCTGCTCCCCTTTTAAGCCTTGATTCATATGAATGTTATTAGTTAAAACCCCTGTTGAGATAGACTAGTTTTGTACTTTTAGAAGGATTATCTGGGCTGTTACAGCCTGTTTTAATTATATGGTTCTGGATTTATTAGCTGAGTTTGTACTTAGTCACATTTTCTTGTGGTTAGTTTTAACAAAAGTTGCTCAATGCTGTGGTTGTTTCGTTTTATTTATGTTTATCAATATTTACTAATGCAATGATTTAGTCATGCTGTCTTGATGCTATGATAATCTGATAATTTACTTTATACAGTGTTGGTCAGGTTGTAAGTGTAATGGTGTCTGCAAGTGTATAATTATTTTCTAACAGTGTTTATACTGTATATTTGATGCGTAATAATTATCATTGTAAAATGCAAGTCATCTTGTAACTATATTGGCGTTTACAAGTTCTAGTGGTAAATCAATTTTCTCATCCAATAAGCTTTCATAGGATTTCTTTCTTACACTGGGGATTCCCATCATTTTGTAAATATGTTCTGGTAATTTGTGACGTTGACTAGTTTACTATGCTTGGGATAGTCTCGAGCCTATGCAGAAAGAATTCTGACATTGAGAATTGGTGATGTTCTCTGAAGCATATGTATTTCATTTTGTCAAAACGACCTGTACTAAAACGCTTGTTTGGTAAACTAATTAGTTTGCTTTATTTTTTTAATAAGTTATGAATGACGAGATTAGGTGTTATTTGGGAATCACTAATGTTTACCTTAATTGCTGATTAAATGATTTTCTTTCCATAATTTGGACTTAAGTAAATTTAAGAACCGTCTTCCCTTCTCAATATTTCCATCTTGTTTTCTCAATTTTATCAATTGCTTGTCAAATGTAAGGTGCAAGTTTATTAATTTCTTATGTTATAGATTAAAGATATTTTCACGACAATATATGAATATTTTAAATTGTTCATCGGTAATAAAATCTTATCCCACCATGTAAAGACATTTTGACTGATCTCATGGCATTATTGGACTTGGTTAAAAGCCATATTTTTATTGATGTTAATGTCCTTCTTGTTCTCCTTTTACCTCCTGTTTTACATTGCTGAAAACCTTGTCATCTAATCTTGTGTCACCCTGACTGGCATCTATACGTGGTGAACAGCCTTAATTTTATTTTATCTTTTCCTCAATAGGTGCAGAACCAATATCTTCTCGCATATAGTAATAATTTTATGGCCGCATATCTTATACTAGCATGCTTATTTTTTATATTACCTTTCTTTTGCGGGCACTTTAAAGATTAAAATCAATTACCATATGGATTTATCTGGTTTTATGGTAGAATGGAAAACCTTATCTTTGAGCTTGGTAGGTATTTTGTGGTTTATATTGTCTCCAATTTTATCATTATTGGTATGGTTAAGCTTTAAGTATCTTGTATTCTTTAGTTAAATTATTTAAATATTCATGTTGATGCAGCAATGCTTTTTTATTTTTTTAAATTACTTCATTTTGTATGTTTTACGTTGTTAATGTAGCTGAACTTAATGTTAACATTGTATGATAATGCATTTGATATTTTAGCATTGTTAATGTAGCTATACATTTTAATTTGTTAAAACATGTAGCTTTGTCTAAATACAGCCTGTCAGTTAATAAATCTTAATAATGACCATATTTACTTAAGTACGTTTTGGTACCTCTGTTGTTTTTAATTTCCCATTTCTGGGCACTTGAATGGAGTTATTAGACTTTGTATAATTGTATCAGGCGTGTGCTCTATGATTTTATTGTCAGCAGTGTGGTGAGTTGTTTCACTAGATGGCTGATCATTGGCATGGGTTGCTAAGAAATCTACTTAATTTTAATTTGTAGTTCTCTTACTCTAATATAGTGCGGTATTGTCTTTCCAGTCTTGCTTTGAGTACAAGTCTGTCAGACCACATTGTATGAGTTGACGATTGTGATAAAGAACCCACTGTAGGTTTGGTTTGTGAAAGATATGTGTGAAATTGCGAACTCCAATGAATTGATACTGTCATTTCTAATCTGATAGGATATAATAGCATCATCTTCTGTGTATGGCATGAGATTATTGATTGCTAATGTAGAGACGGGATGAGCATACTGTTTTGCACTGTTTACTTTAGCCAGACATTTATTTATTACGACAACGGTGATGAACATCGTTGCTTCCTTGTTGGTTTTTCTATTCTCTTTGTACCCAAATCCTTTCAATATATTGTTTAGCAAGCAATGAATTCTCAAATCTAAGGAGATGTTAAGAGTGCCATAAAACTCTTGCCGTGACAATGGTCATGAATCAAACGTGTAGGCAGGCTTAATTTGCATTTGCAAGAGTCTGATTGAGTTGAACCGTATACAATGCTATCCTAAATATACAAGGTTGACATCTCTCAATTTATTGTAGCAGTCTGATATTTTGGATATGGATTGTGCGTACATTTTTTGCTTTCTATACCCAACTATTTTGATTCTTCTATTCTATACCCCTTCCTTTCTAATTATGCTGTAGAGTGCATTTTCACATTTGTGGAATTTGTTTGATTCTTAGTTGCTTTATATATTCTTTACTAATTTCATGTGTTGTGCTTTCTACTCTATCCTCACCATTTTGGATGATGCTTGCTTTATCGAATCTTGGATGATGCTTGCTTTGTCGAATCTTATACGTTGTGCTTATCAGATATCGGTACTTCATCAAAAAGATTAACCTTTTTGCGCGTCAGATTAATACAGCAGTTTCGAAATATAAACCGGATTTACTTATGTCGAATTATCTTCTTTAGTTTTTCTGTCGTTATATACTGATGCCTGATTATTCTCAGCACTTTTATCTTGTTATTCAGCTTCATTTGCGTTGAACTGAAAAACGTCTCTATCGTAGTAATCTTCTTATCCAGTGTGCAGATAATATGTAGTGTTTAATATTAAATTTAGTTTTATAGATTTGAATGCATATTTTGTATTGAGTGAGAACCCATAAAGAGAACAAATAAGTGGTACTATACTAATCACTGTGATTGGCTGTATTTCTGGTAAAATGTTGCTCTACTCGTCATGTTGGTTGCGTACATCTGGTTGGTTGAGCGTGATGTGGCGGAGCTTAACTGAGTAATTAAAGTAAGAAACAGTGGTCCCATATGAATCTTCAAACATGGTTGGCATGGAAGAATTGAGAATGAGTTTTCAGACTTGTGGTAGCAGAGGGGTACACGTCTCCAAAAAGAATGGGCACTACAATTTCATCTTGTGCTGCACCCGTCCAATTTCTTACATCTGAGGCCTGTACCGCGCAGTCAGTTTCGTCTTAATGATTAGAAGTTTCCTTTTACATAATATTTTCAAGTTATAAATAGAATTAATGAGTATTGCCACGTTGTTTTATATCATAAAATTCAAATGGTTTGAGAGGATGAAGGTATCTATGGTTGGGTCAATTATTGGAACTGTTTTTTATAATATTAAAATTTCGTACTATGATGCTTTTTACGTGAGGTAGGCTCTGACGAATCGTTGGGATATAATAGAACTTTTAAAATTAAAATCCTTTATTTCAATATGGTAAGCAATTTTTATCAGATAAAATGTGTTAAATGTTTGAACTTTATGAGAATAAGCTTTGGAAATGTTTAATATTTAATGCGAAAAATGTTATAATTAAGTAGGTTTAATATTAGTATGTTTAAATATATATTAATGATGGATGAATAGTTAAATACAGAAGAAAAAAGAAATAAAAGAGAAGAAACTAAATAGAAAGATAATATTAAGTGTGGCCGATGTAGAAAAAGATAAGACCAGTGAGAAATAATGGAGAAAAAAACGAAATTAAATGTTGAAAAGTGATTTGTAGAGAGAGAAGGGGATTTTGGTATTTCTATTTATTTTCAGAGAAAAAATTTATATTCAAATTAGTAGGAGACCTGAGCATACACTCACGGATCGTATTTTTTCATTTTATGTTCTCTAATAACAGAAATTTTGTTGTTATTATGTAAAAATTAATTATTTTAATAATAATTATTATTAGTTTAATTGTATATAATGATTAATTTTATTATTTAAATATATTATTTATTTATTTAATTATAATAATTTATAATAATAATATAATAATAGTAATATTAATATTAACAATAATAATATTATTAAATTAGATTGAATATATTTTGAATAGAAATACGTGTACATATAAACATTTGTATATTATATTAAAATAAAATGTATATGTACGGATCGTTAGATATAAACAAAAACATATATATTATACTAAAATAAAATGCATATTTATGAGTCCTATTAAAGTAAAATATAGGTATATTATGTAATATGGTTTCGCATAAATTAAATACAACTTGAAATTGATGTTAAAATTTTTAAATAAAAACACGGAAAGATATAAATACATGTATATTATATTAAAATAAAATATGTATCCACATGTCATTGTTAGAGTAAAATGTAGACTTACTTTGTAATATTGTCCTGTATAAAATAACACAACATGAATTTGATGTTAAAATTTTTAAATAAGAACACATGTAAATACAAACACATGTATATTATATTAAAATGAGATGAGTATACATGGGTCGTTGCTAAAGGTAGAATGTAGTCATATTATGTAATATGGTCCCGCACAAAATAAACATAACATGAAATTGATGTTAACATTTTAAATAGAAACACATGTACATTACATTAAAATGAAATGCATATGCACAAGTTGTTGCTAAAGTAAAATGTAGGCATATTATATAATATGGTCCCGTACAAAATATAAACATGAAATTGATGTTAAAATTTTTAAATAGAAATACATGTAGATATAAACACATGTATATTATATTAAAATAATGTGTATCCACAAGACGTGTTAAAGTAAGATGTATGTAATATTGTCTCGTATAAAATAATATAACATGATATTGATGTTAAAATTTTTAAATAAAACCACATGTAGATATAAATACATGTATATTATATTAAAATAAAATGCGTATCCACACATCATTGTTAAAGTAAAATATAAGCATATTGTATAATATGGTCCCGTATAAAATAAATACAACATGAAATTGATGTTAAAATTTTTAAATAGAAACACATGTAGATATAAACACATGTATATTAGATTAAAATAAAATACATATGCATAGGTTGTTGCTAAAGTAAGATGTAGGCTTGTTATATAATATTGTCTCGTACAAAATAAACATAACATAAAATTGATATTAACATTTTTAGATAGAAATAGGAACACATGTAGATACAAACACATGTATATTACATTAAAATGAAATGCATATGTTAGGGTCGTTGTTAAAGTAAAATGTAGACATATCCCATATCAAATAAATACAACATAAAATTGATATTAAAATGTGTAAATGTAGATATATTATGTAATATGGTTTTGTATAAAAATAAATGAAACATGAAATTGATATAAATTTTTTTAAATAGAAACAAATGTATATATAAATAATAATAATAATAATAATAATAATAATAATAATAATAATAATAATAATAATAATAATAATAATACGAGGTCGTTGTTTATTTTTTCCTATTTTTTAGTATTTTTAAAATATTTATTATTGTTATTATATTTAAATCAACAATTTGTTTAAATAATTTAGTTATGTATAATTATAAATATAATATTGGTAAGGCCCATTTATTTTGCTCCCTTATTTTTAAGGGCTGCCCTACAACAGTTGGGCCTAAAGGCTGGCCCATAGGATAAAAGCCTTATCGTCTTGCCCTAATTCACACTTCTATTCACTTTCAGAAAACTCAGCCGTCATCTTTCCCTTGCGCCTAAAATTTAGCTCTACTAGGGTTTAGCTCCCGCTCGCTCGTACCAGCTCAAGAGTTCGCTTCATTTCACGTAAGTTGGTCTTGAACCTTGCTTTCCTTTCCGAGTTGTCTTTCATGGGTTCAGTTAAAGTTCACATGGTAACCCTATTATACTTCTGTACCACTGTTTTCCAGCTCCTAAGCCTCTACTCGGAGCTGTGGTGCTCTGCATTGCTTGTCAAAGACTGTGTTAAACCCTTCCAGGTATGGGAAGCTAGAATCCCTCCAAAATGTCTGAGATATTTGTGGTTGTTGTTGTTGGTCTTGCGTTTGATTGCATTTTGAGCACTGTTATAGATGTATAAAATGATTGGATCACTACTTGGTATGCTATGTTATCTGCTGCAGGAGAAAACAGTGGCGAGAACTGTTAAACTCGCCTAAGCGGGCATGTCTTGCCTAGGCGAGGTTAACACGAGCTCGACTAAGTATTTTTGCCACGAAGGGTCGCTCAGGCGACCCACTGTAATTTTGAGCGAGCGACGTCTCGTTTAGGCGAGGAGAGTCTCGCCTGAGCGAGAACGCGCGTAAAATCTCTGTACTAGAAGTCGAGCTCTCGCCTAGGCGAGGGAAGCTCACCTGAGCGACGGTCATTCTCGCCTGGGCGAGATCCTGCTGCCTGAGCGAGAAGCTGGGCGAGAAGGTGGCTGGCCTTGAAGTTTTCCTTGATTTAAAATGTGATTATGTGCTTGGGTGGTTATTACCTTTAAGAATATGAGCTGAATGACTTTTATGAATGGGATGGTATGAGAGTTATGATTTATGCGTTTTAACATGATGTGAGTATGATATATGTATGAGATGATTCATGAAATTGAGATGATAAGTT
>Ga0214544_1006418_pt1 | contig 21704 bp, 8 predicted proteins | sample CNSS3metaG_FD_160074 | JGI IMG/M metagenome (GOLD analysis project Ga0214544, IMG submission 160074) | Root nodule microbial communities from cowpea collected in UCLA plant growth center, Los Angeles, California, USA - CNSS3 | ecosystem: Host-associated > Plants > Roots > Nodule | place: USA...
ACACACACACACACACACACACACACACACACACACACACACACACACACACACACACACACACACACACACATATATATATATATATATATATATATATATATATATTCACAAGGGCAATCCTTCATGTTCATAGTATAATTCACAATTGCATCATTCATATTACTTCAATACATATTCCTATACACTAATGTGACTCAATATTGCACTTTATACCTCCTTTTACATCAATCCTAGCTATATTCTCAAGTATTCACCAATTTAAACCATGCCACAATTGACTTTGACAAGAAACACAACATGCTCATAATAAATTCCAAAAATAGAAACTACTACTATCAACAACTCATGCAAAATCCCATCTTACCTCCTAGAGATGTCAAAATGGGTTTCAACCCGTGAGCCAACCCGGCTCACCACGGGTTCGAGCCAGGTTGGATTGAGAAAAATTCAACTTTTTTCAAAAGTGGGTTGAACTTAACCCGACTCACTTAACCCACGGGTTAAACGGGTTCGAGCCAGGTTGAAGGTTGGTTGGCCCACTTAACCCACAAGCATTTTTTACAAATTTTTTTTTTAATTTTTTTTTAATTTTTAATAATTATTTACTACTCCTATTATATTTGTTCACAATTTCATATTTTTAAATGTTACAATGTTGCTTAATTATATTTGAATAGTTTGAATGTTTAATTAATTTGATTGTCAAGTTATATATGTTGATACTTTAATCTTTAACTATAATCTTTATAGTAAATTACTCAAGTAACTGTCTTATAAACAATTTTTTCTAAATTAGCATGAAAAAAATGTATAATTTTTTTATTTATATTTTGTTGAATAGCATGACAGAAAATTTGTAATATTAGCCATGCTTTCTTAGACTATATGGATACTTTCTTGGAAATAATTCTTCATATATTGGTGGTGAGCATGTTCAAAACATTGGTTCTTGATTTTACTATGATTGTCATCTCATGGGTTACTTATAAATTTATTTAAATATTTGGATACTAAAAAATAAATAAATAAATAATTTTTTTAGGTGGGTTGGTGAGCCAACCCACTTAACCCACCAACCCGTGGTGGGTTGAGCCGGGTTACAAAATTTTTTGGCTCACTATAAAGTGAGCCGGGTTGGGTTCACTCATTTTCAACCCGGCTCGTGGTGAGCTAACCCGTGTGAGCCAGGTTGGTTCACTTTGACATGTCTATCACCTCCACAACACCTATTACGTTCATCTATTTCAATATCTCATGCCCAATCAAGTTTAGCATCAACATACAATTACATTTCTTGCATTAGACCCTTCCCAATACCCTCTTCCCAACTTATATCATTACCACATATAGAAAACACAAATCGCAACCAACACAACCAAAATGCAAAGTGCATTTATGTACTGCGTTGTCGCCTGGCGACAAGCATGGACCGCCAGGTTGTGCATCAATTTTATGGGTGGAACCTATATTTTCCTACACCTGTGAGAACCCTAATTCCCCAAAACTCATTCCACTCATCCAATTTCACATTCTAGCAGCCAATCATGCCACCTCCAAATTTACTCAATTGAAACTCAAATGCATAGAATATCACAACAATTTTTAATGTAAAAATATGCTTCAAATCATCCCCAACTCCACGTGAACCCTCATAATCATTCATGAGGAACTCAGACTAATCAAAACTCCAAAGAACTCAGAATAATCAAAACTCCAAATAACTCACAAAAAATGTAGAAATGAACCAAAACCAGTTCTGGTTGCCTGACGAACCTTCATTGCTGCCAAGTAGTTCTCGGCGGAACGTAGAATTTAGGGTTTAAGCAGCTTGAGTCGCTTGACGGACCTTCATTGTCGCCAGACGGTTTTTGGGCAAAAACCCAGATTTTAGGGTTTAAAAAACTTGAGTTGCCTAGCAGGCCTTCATTACCTCGAGGCGATTTCTGGTCAGAAATCCAAAAACTTTGAAAAACAGCACAAAATGAAGAAGTCATGCACTCATGCTTCAGTATATCACGAAACACATAATCAAAGAAAAACACACAAGTACAACTCCATTTACCTGGATTTCCCGCTCCAATTGCGCTCCTAACTCCTTCTTGGTCCAAAATTGATCTAATTCCCTTACCTCCACCACTAAGACTTTCACTCCCTCTTTCCTCTCTTTAGGTCACAATTCAATGATCTCATAGTACCCTATTTGCTGCCACACGTAATGGCTATCTATTTTCTCCCTAAGTACACTCTCTCCCTCAATTTCAACCCAAAATAAATAAAACAAATAATAAAAATGAATTATAACCATTAACCATGTCATTCCTTTGAGTTTCGTGCACCCTAACTGTTATTGTTCTCATCCATGCAATTATAAGACATATGCACGACCAATAAGCCAATACATGTTTCATGACATTTCATGTACATATTTGATTACGTGACCACATCACACAACCACGAATACATGCAAAATAAAACAATAATTAAAACATCATACTAATGACATACACAGAATTCAAACCCAAATCCTTTCAATACCACCCAACACACTCAACCACTTGAGCTACGTTTACTCCTTTTGCTATTACTTGACAACTAATTATCTTGGAGGTACTTCCAATCCATAATTATTGCTAATTAAATATTTATTATTTATTTAAATTTCCCAAGTCTTACTGTCTCTAAAGTTTAGTTACCAAAGTTTTGGCTACCAAAGAATTAGTTTATAAATTGGTTACCAAATATTAATTACCAAGGTTTTGGCTACCAAATGAATTAGTTTCTAAATTAGACTCTAATTCATTAGCAATCAATTTAGTGACCAATTATAATTTTTTATTCATAATAGTGACTATTTAAGTAACCAACAATTTTTTATTTTGTAAATTGGTATCTAAATTGGTTACTATAGTGACTAACAATTTTTTGTCACTAAAATTAGTTATTATTTAAGAATTTTCTTGTAATGTTACTCTCATATTCTTCATTCACCTTTTAAATTTGCTCATACTTATCTTCTTCATTCACATTATAAGTCTCTTCACACTCATCTCATTCTTCTAAACTCATATCTTTCACCTACATTCATCTCTTTCATCTTCATCCATATTCATCTCCTTCATCCACACTCATCTTTTTCATCCACACACATTTCCTTCATCTACATTATTTTCCTCATCTCTTTCATCCACATACTTCTCCTCATCTTCTTCATAGTCATCTCCTTCATCCACATTCTTCTCCTCATCGTCTTCCTTCTCACTTATCTCATTCATCCACTATAAGTTGTGCTCTATTTTTGTTCATATATTTGTTGAACAGGGAGACATTGTATAAGATTTTTTTTTGAAGTTATTGTTATTAGCTTCGGTCAAACTAACGTAAATTAAACTAATATTAAAATTAGATTTTAGATAGCATCAACAAAGCAACTGAATTAAATATATTTTAAAATAAAAACTCACTAGTGTTGGCTTAATCATCATTAAACTACTTCAATTAAAAAATACAATTTAAAAATTAGTGATGAGTTAGTTTTCCTTTTGCAATGGGTTTGCTTGTGTGACTCAAGCCTCAACTCTACCGCTCAACTGCACCAATGTTAGTTTTCCCAAAATTGCTTGAAATTCATCCATGTTCTTTATTTTTTCCACTTTGACTCTCTATTGATATTGGAAAGTGCAAAACAAGCTAAATTGTGTTGATTTATATAGAAATTCATTAAAATAAAAACAAGATAAATGTCAAATTCATCTCAAAATCATCTCATATTTGGCACTTATCAATAGACATTTGATAATATTTTTGTGCATATATATTATAATGAATATATTTAATGTAAAAAGTGAGAAAGAGAAAAATGCACCCAAGGCTTTCCATTAGTTCACCTCTACCTAAGACTACGTCTAGTCTCTTAAGCTACCATTTTAAGAAATTCACTAATCAACACCTTTGACTAACAACGAGAATCAACCTCTCCAGGTTACATACAACGAGTCAATCCTTTTTAGGTACAAGTTCATCCTCTCCAAGAACACTAGTATAAACCAGTCCAAGTTACAACGAGTTTAACCTCTTTATGTATCACATCTCAATCTCCCCCTAAGATGAAGAACTTACAATTTCAATATTGAAGTTATCTCTCACACAAACAATGCTCATAGTGTTCCTTTCACACATTGAAGGATTTACAATGGTTTCTCTCAACCCAATATCACTCTCTAACAATTGGTTATGATAATGTATGCTCTTAGAGTATTTTGTCTTTCTATTTTCTTTTCTTCTTTTCTTTTCAAGAATGAATTTGATAGTATTTCAATATTTATTTTTTTTTCTCCCTTATCTCACGTGTCTTCTTCATTTATGTCTTGATATGTATAGTGTGCTTGTATTACTTGATTATTGACACAAAGTATCTTCATATATTCATATATCTTCAAATATCTTCGTTGTTCTTCACTTTGGAAATTTGTTATAATCAATCAGAATGTATTGCTTCTTGTGAATTATTATTTGTTCCTTTCTTTTCAAGCGTTTAACAATTTGAATTTCAAACATGGTAACATTGTGGCTTCAATCATCTAGATATTCTCTTATAGTCTTTGATCTGAAAAAATATTTCTCTTTCTCATGATTAGTTGATAAATATATGATAGTATTCGCGTTCTTCAATTAGAAAATGTTTCCTTTCTCAACTATTCAATTATCATCGAGACTCTGTGGATTAAATCTTCTATCAAACCTTCAATCAAAATATCTTCTAATAATGTTGAGACTTACTGTACAATTATATTTTATCATTTTTATCATCAATTTGAACATTCAAATTTCATTGATCCATTTATAATTGATCTTGATCACATTATGATTGAATAGATTTCTTTTGCACCATTATGAACTTGATTTGTTTGATCAATCTGATACTCATTTTATGCTTTAACTTTTTACTCACCTAATCATTCTTCTAATTAGGTGTCTTATGAAGTACTGGTCAAATAGGTGTTTCAACATTATTCTTCTTGAGTTAACTTTGACTTGTCTAACAAATACTCATTTAGTATCATTGTGCTCTTTTATGTTGACTCGTGAAATTGATCATGTTGAGTTGTTCTAATGCTTCTAACTCATCTAATGCTTATTTTCTTTGCTTGTCTACTTGGTTACTTTGACTTGTCTACTCCTTTATAGAAGTCCAATGTTTTGCAAATTTAGGCTGATTCGTTTGGTCAACACAGTCATCTAATACATTCATTTTGCACTTGCACTATTTCAGTCGTCTTAAGTCAACTAACGCGTTCAAATACCCCAAGTCATTTGACACTTGTATAGAAACTAAGTCGTCTGATGGTCTGATTGTTTGATCCAACCTTCAACTCGTCTAGCTAGTGCTTTCAACTGAGCTGTCTAAACCTTGTTTTTTTTTTCATTTGTATGCATGTATAATGAATTCTATTCCTTGACTGATCATTTCTATGTGCATAGCTTTAGTTAAGATATAATCTTAATCATTCTAAGCTTATCTGGAACATGTATATTTACTTATCTCTATTTGTTTCATTAACATTTTGTTATCATTGAAACCTATTCAATCTTAGACTTGTCTAATAGGGTTTCCAACGTCTAATGCTAACATAAACTAGTTAATTGATTGAATGTTTTTCCAAAGAAATTTCTTTTTCATCTTATCTTATTAAGTAATGTTTTTCCTTCTTAGTTAGGACATATGAGAATAGATATAGAAAAGGAGTATATGTAATATTTATATACTAGTTCATATTATCATATAAACTACATCTAATTCTCACTCAACTGATTGAGTTTAACTAAGCAAACTATTGTTGCAAAGTAAAACATGAGTATTCTTTAGGCTCGTAATCACTTTTGTCTAACCTGAGTACTATTTGAACTTATAGTCACTCCTAAATAATCCCTTGAGTCTTATTTCTATAAACTACTTCTGTTTCAACCAAGTATTATTTATGCTCCATGTTGTGGTTAATGTTCTTTCTTCATATAGGAAATATCCTAATAGCTGGATGTATTTATCTCCTTACTGGGAATGTGCATTTCCTTGATATAACTTATATTGCAGTGTCGCGCAAAGTTAACAATTCTTTTAGAGTTAATAATGCTTTGTTCAGGGATTTAGTAAATAAAAGTAGCTTTTAACACTTTGCTTGAGATATCTTCTAATGCATCTTATCCATTAACCAGTAGATCAATTATTAAAAAAAGTAATTTTCATATTCTTTTGTTCATTGAAACTTTGGATTGGTCTATTTTCTATCTCTTGATTTTGTTTGTAATCTCTTACTTTATTTTCTAATTTACATTTTGAATTTTAAATCTTTAAACCCTCAATTTTAATTTGTATGGGAAAAATATTACATATACAATTTAATATGTGTTCTCTAAGAACCAATCTAGGTTGTGCTTGATGTTGCAAAATTTAGGAAACAGTAACATTATTTTATTTCACTTACCATTGTTGAGTCCTTTCAAGAGATTATAAGTATATTTTCTATCACACTTAGAACATTTAATCTTCGCTTTCTTTGAACATAATTTAGTTTAAATCTAGTGTTTTAACTTAAATTTAACCAAATAGGATTAGTTGCACTTTAAATAAAATCATTCACTAAAATCAACTTCTTAAGCCATGTTAGATGATAAACATTCTAGATAGACAACTTGCATTAGACGTTCTAGCTAGACAATTCTATTTTGAGAGTTTAGTTTGTTGAAGTCCACTAGATGACTTGATAAACCATCCATGAGGTAATTTCTGATGATATGATAAATTGCATAAATGTTTTTTGATAATTCTAACACGTGCTTTGTGTAGTTCAAATGAGAGCAAGAACACAAATTGTGTATAGACGATATAGTGAAAGATCATCGGGTGAACCTATAGAGATACTAAAATTATCTATAGATCTTTCAAGACATAGAGTTTGTAAGTCTTCTTTCTTAAATGTTCAACTTCTTCATTTCTACTCAATATATATAAGTCAAACTTAAATTCATAATATTAATATATCAAATTCATATTCTATTACATAATTTGGATTTTTTTTTTACCATTACTAAAACACTATTTTCTTCTAATGTATTGAGTATGTTAGTTGTACAAATCCAGTTCAACAAATATGCTAAAGAGCATGACTCAACATTTAGCACTATTGACCTAAAATGGTTAATAATATATGAAGACATATTTCTTGGCTTAGTTAATGTATACTAAAGGAATATATGGTCAAATCTCGCTAGTTTAATTATATTTTATATATCCTTTGATATCATATATCAACAAAATTTATGATATATTTCATTTGTTTATATTATCTTTATTATTATCATATTAATTGCAACATACCTATTAAGTTTTTATTATTATTGATAATCTAGATTTTATAACTAATTTCCTAAGAGTCTAGAAATGACACTCCCTCTTATACTCACTCATATGCTCATATAGATCCAAACTCTCTTAGTGACATGCGTTAGAGAGTCTTTTGCAAGAGGATACTCTCTTGTATGTTGGCACAAATAGCTTGGATGATTTGGTGCTTGAAGATTTGATGAAGGTACATGAAGCCATTGCCTTGGAAAATGTTGGGACCATGCTTACATTGATGAAACTCTGGAGGTTTGGTGTTTCACGTGTTGATCAAGCCTTATGTGCGTGCTCTATATCTGAATTATTCATCGGGAAAACACGCATGAAGAATTGTATTCATGTTGTAGACCATTTTGCTTTGTATAGATGTATAAGGTCTTTTAATATGTTGAAATGTTTTTAAACAGGTTAAATGGTGTCTTTTAATCTATTGAATGTGTTTTTAACAGATTACAAGGTTTATTGCAGTAGTCTTAACTCGTACATATTCAATCAGTTGATTTATTTTGTAATCGATTGATTTCACTTAAGTTAAGTGAAATCAACCGATTGATTTGAAAATCAACTTATTGAATTTTGTAACAGTTTTACTATAAAGGCTGTATTTTTTGAAAGAGAGCAAAGAAGCCCATTTTTTAGCGTGAAAACTGTTTGGAATCTATGGAACTCTTTCTCTTTCGTAATCATACAAATGTGCAGTTGTTGAAGATTGATCTTGGATCATTCTTGAAGCTTTTGCTTGGTGTTTGAAGCTTGGAGAAAGTGGTTTTGGTAGGCAAGGTTGTGCTACCACTGAGGTTTGGTCTTTCTCAAGCTTTTAGGTTGAGTTTGGTGGTTTTCCAAGTCTGCAAGAGGTGTCTTATTGTGCTGGTGTGATCTTTTATGATTCAAGAGTCATTATGTGGTGTTCTTGCATATTTTGAAAATGTAATGTTGTAAACTTTGTAAATCTTTTGAAACTATGCAAGGTCAGACCCAGATTGCCTTGACCAACTAGATGTAGCGTAGGTTTGAGTGAAGCAATATAAAAATATTGTGCATTGCTCTTCTCTCTAACCCGTCTCACTTTGTATTGCACTTTAAAGTTTAAAGAAATTTCAATTAAACCATCTTTTTTATATTCTTGTGTTCTAGCATTATTTGAAGCTTTGCTCATGTTTGTATAACTCATATGAATTAATCTTGTTTGATATTTCATGTTGTTCTTGGCTTAAATCACAAACTCGCATTTCTGCAATATTCTTAGTTTTTCAGTCAACTGTTTCTATGATTTTATCAGTACTATTTTTGTTTAATGAAATCAATCAGTTATCTCTGTTTTTGATCAATTGAAAATTTCCAGTTCATAAGTGTGTTCATCCATACTTCGTAGTTGATTTGATTCAATTGAACATTGTTTGAGGCTTTTAAAAGTCAACACATTTTTTAATTATCAAATTCAACCCCCCTTCTTGGCATTTCAACTATTTCAATACTTACATTGTGTTCCAATCTTCAGGAGTATTTATCAAACCACTCAGATCTTACCATTTGTCGGAAGACAGACACTCCAAATCTTGGTAGAACATTAATAATAAGTTTTCATAACTTTGTCTTATTGTTAAGCATGTTTTTCATTAAAAAAGTTGTAGAAATGTTCATAAATATAATTCAACCCTTTCTTGTATATGTCTCTTTTACATTGGTTCTTACTATGGTAGCAATTAGTTTCCTAGTATTACTCTATTTGTTAAAACTTTTAGTTCTTACAAATTTAATTTTTGGCCCTTAAACACTTAGGTACAAATAAATCTCACCACTACTAAAAATACACAAATTTACTACCAATTTTCTTTTGAAATTTTTTTCTTAGGAAACACTTTCAAATTTTGTTATGAATAATGGTTTGTAAATAATTTGCACCCAATTTTTTTGCAAAATATTTTGCACAAAATGTTTTTTGCAAAAAATTTTGTAGAAAATAATTGTGAATTTAATAAATTTGTAGGAAATAATTACCCACAAAAGAATTACTTTCCAATTCAAATTCGTAGGAAAATCACAAAAAAAAAGTCTTTTCTTACAAAATTTTATAACAAATTTGTAGGAAAAATCTCAAGAAATATTAAAAATTCTAGTAGTGCACATTTTTTTAGAATATATACAATAATTATTAAATGAGTGAATATCATATAAAGGAAAAACCTTTAGTTTTTTAGTAATTTTATATATTTAGCTTATCTCTTTGATTAATTAGTTTAATTAGTTTAATTAGTCATAATAAAACGAAATAGACTACAATTTTATCACAAGCTACAGGTTACGTAGGTGCAAGCTAAGGTTGGCAATTTAAAATCCTTTTATCATGTGGGGCTTCAAATATATTGAATTAGTTTGCTATCTTATCATAACAAGCACACTCTAAATTAATTTAGAATAACTTGTGAAGTAAGGTGTTCTATAATCTAGGCCTCTTGGGTTCTTTGATTCAATGGAGCATCTCCTGGTTCATCTGCCATATAAAGCATGGCTTGGTGGCTAGTGCAATATAAGTGGATGTATACATTTGAAAGGTGATAATCCATGATTAATATATCTCTATATCTTTTAGACCTTTATTCTCATTTGAAACCATACTTTATTTATTTCTTTGTACAGATTTATGGAGGAATCCAAATGTTCTGTAAACAATAAAGCCAAAGTGAAAGGATCAATTTGTGCAGCTTATAACACGCCATTATGTCCCAAAAATCAAGAGTTAAGGGATTTGGCAAATTGGCCCATGAGATGCATCAAAGAATGGCACACATACTTTGTCAATGGGTACAAGTTTCACACTAATGAATGGTCCAAAGGAAAGAAGACAATTAACTGTGGTGTGTACATTAAGGGACTTACAAAAGGTGGTCATGATGATTTTTATGGGAAAATTCATAAATATATGAGCTTGAGTACAACACTTGTACTTCTCCAAAAAAAAAGTAGTTGTTTTTTTTATTGTGAATGGTTTGATCCTTCTAGAAGTGGTACAAGAGTGTATACTAGGTATAATATTGTCAAACTTGAGATGAATTTAAGATATCGACCATTTGATCAATTCATTCTAGCAATTAATGTTAGACAAGTTTATTATGTCCCATATCCAGCATTTCATAGCATTAACAAATGTGGTTGGTCTATTACAATACAAACTAAGCCTAGGGGTGGCATTGAGTCAAATGAGGTGGAAAAGGATATTCCCTATCAAGTTGATGAAATGTCACATGCCCATGAAATAATTTAAGTTGAAGGTGCATCTACATAGCATGACTTTGATTGTGATCCTGAAGAATTGGAAGGGGAAATACAAGAAGAAAATGAAGAAGAAGAAGAAGACGAAGAAGAAGATCTGAATGACTAAGAAGAAGAAGAAGAAGAAGATGATGATGATGATGATGACGTCAACGATAATGAGTATAATGATCATGACAAAAATGATGAGGACAAGGATGACAGAGATGATTGAATTTTGTGGTTGTTGTGAGATGTTATTTTGGTTGTTGTAATCAATAAATTTATGTAAAGATTCCTTATGTTTTGGCAAACTTTAAATATATCACTTATAAAAGCATTATTTTGTGGTTGATATTGTGAAATAACATTTATCATTTGAAATTGTAAAATAACTATATGCTTGATACTTGATCTTGAATTTTGTGGTTTTATATAGTTTGATTGTTGCAATATCACCTAGACGTCCATCTTGTTCCAATATTAAAGGGAAGAAGATAGCAAAACCAAGAAGGCAACCACATTATGTCATAAGGGTTCTTGACCAAATACCACATAGTACACCCATTCAAGCACCAACCTCTGTTGGGGTACCCACACCACACCTTACTGAGGTTCTTATACCACACCCTACTGTGGTACCCACACCACACCCTACTGTGGTACCCATACCATCTACATCCACACCACAACCTTCCAATAATCTTAAAAACTAATTTGTATTAGATGACTTTTATGTATTTATATTTAGGTTTGTTCCTTCTAGAGTTGCTTCTCAGGCCATCACAAGATTTATTAAGCAACAATTCCTTTCGCCTTAGCCATCATAGGAAGCAATACCTCCAAAAGAAAAAGAACCTTTCTGGCAACGATTTAAGGTAAAACGTCATGAAACTTATTTTCTTTCCCTATTCATGTATTTAACTCAAATGCAAAATAGACGTCCACTACTATTAGACTTTAAATGCCATGCATATTGTGTGGTCAAGATGATTAGTACTTGATTTATTTTTACAAATGAAGGTTCAGCGGAAACATGAGCACTAAGCTCAAATTAGAAAAAAAAAATTCACAGTAGAGTATCTCATAGGCTATTTGAGATGTTTAAAGATGCTAGGATTGCAGGAAAGCGCCTTATTGGATTGGAGACTGTGAAGAGGCTGTGAACCGACTCACGCAACGACTAGAAGAACGTAATCAGGCTTATGAAAATTTAAGCTTGGAGTTTCAAACCCTCCAAAATATAGTCATGGCCTTTCTGCCTCCTAATGCCCACACTCGTCTTCAACCACACCACTCTAGCCGAACATTGCCCAAGCAACAACCCATTACAGTCCAGCCCACTCTAGTCCACCCCATTACAATCTAGCTCACTCTAGTCCAGTCCATTATAGTCCAGCCACAGTCGCAACAACAACAAGACCCTAAAGAAGAAGAAAATAATTCAAATGATTATGTAGATTATTATGACCTCTTTTCTATATTACCTTTGTTATTTATTATGTTTGGATACATTAGTTGGAGAACACACACTGTGATTGTTGTTTGTTTAAATTGTTTTTACTTTTATATGTAGACATTTAGAACATTGATGTTTGTGTGGTATAATGCAGACATATATTGTAAGATATTTGTTTAGATTACCTAGCTAGAATTAATTATGAGATTGGCAGGTCTGATTATATCTATAAGATTGTAGGTCTGATACTATTTATTAGGAAGCTGGAATTGTAGAATGCATTGGAAACTAGTGTTGAAAATATCGTCGGATAAATTTGTCACCAGATCCATCGGTAAATTCACCGCTTGACGCATGACGTTACCAACTAATAAATCTTTCGATAATTACCAACAGAAATATCCTCTGGTAATTACTGATGAATATATCCTTCGGTAATTACCGACGAATATATCCTTTGGTAATTACCAATGGACTAATCCATCGGTAATTACCAAAGGGCATAATCCGTTGGTAAATATTGCCTACGACCCTTTTACCGACGAATATGTGATCATTGGTAATCCGTTAGGAAAACACGTTTATTGACAGATATTGGTTGTTTTCGACGAATTTGGATTGTCAGTAACACTTATTTTTTTGTAGTGTAAATTGGTTTCTAAAATTTAGTTACCAAAGGAAATTGGTCACTAAACATTAACTATCAAGGTTTTTTCTACTAAAGTGATTGATTTTTAAATTAGTCTCTAATTACTTAGTGACCAATTTAGCGATCAATTATAATTTTTTATTCATAATAGTGACTCTCTTAATAACCAATAATTGTTTATTTTGAAAATTAATATCTAAATTGGTCACTATAGTGACTAATAACTCTTAGTTACTAGAATTGATTATTAATGAGACATTCTCTTGTAGTGGAGCTATAATTTTTAGTAGTCAAAATAACACTTATAATCAATGCATTTAAAGTTTTTTAGTGAAAATGACACTTGTAATCAATGCATTTAAAGAATATTAGATTTCGTAATAAGAAGATAAACATTGAATACCTAATGTTAACGGTATATTTTCTTATATTTCTTTCTTCTTCTCTTAGAGTAAAAAAAGAATTATCTTGATGTATGCTTTTTCATTAAATATATTCTTCTGGAAAGTTAGTCATGCACAGAAAATAATTAAATAATAATCCACACTTCGTTTGTGGTTATAATTCTGTTTCATGTCAAACTTTGTTTCATTTAGAGAAACATGAGAAAAGGCTTTGAAGCTTCACCTCAATTAGAAGTCAAAACAAAACACTCTAAGTCCGGTTCCACATTCAATTAATTACAGAAAACACTATAATTATTGCATGCAATTATCAAATGACCCAAAAAGGTCAACTTCCTATTTTAAAACCTTATTATTAAGTAGCTTTGTGTCCTTATCTAACTAGCTAATTATATATAACAAGAAAAAGACTCCAACAAGTGGGGTTTGTAATAGGTTATTTAAAACCGAACCAATTAAAAAAAAATCTAAACGTTAAATTTAAATTGTAGATATGTTATGACTTTTATAGCTTCAGCCTTTTCTTCTATATATTAGTTGAATATAGGTTGTTAAATAGATATGCCTATATGCTTACTGTAATGTTGGATCATTCTTGATGGATTTCTGCTTGATTTGAGTTTATTTTCACTGTTTAAGAATTTAACCCTTTGTAGAGAGATTAAATCTAATGAGGGTTTTGAATTTTTTCTTCTTGTTTGGTACCTCAATATAATCAACGAGTTTGATAACTAATCAAGGATTTGGAAGAATAGTATTTTTTTTTTTTTTAACAATTTCTATAGAATGATTAAAAAAATAGAAGGCACGAATGATAATTAAGATGAAAAACATGAAAGATTAATAAGTCGGGCAGCCATATAAATTAATAATTCAAATATAAGAATTAAGTTTCTAAGAAGAACTTAAAGAAAAATTATTTCACAAAGTATAAGTTTTATCAAATTATGTGTTAAACTATTTACAAATAAGTCAACAAAAACCTATTTATTCTATGGACCTAAGACTATTGAGCACATCTACTAATTAGGTTCATACATTTAGCACTTAATTAGTCTAATAATAAATAATGTCCAAATAACATTTTTAATTACAAAGACCTAATAAAAATATATTATTTATATTCTAGTTTCAAGCATTCTACTTGTTTCTTTAACATAATCTACATAATTTTTTTCGGGATTTGACATGAATTTAGTTTTTTATGACCTACAAACATAAGCGTTGAAAAAATTAAAATTTAAAGTAATCTAAACGCAGCTCAATATATATTGAGATTTGATTCTCGTAAAAGAAGTATTTTATTCGTAATATGCTTGCAGATCGATCTTCTTTTGAAATCAAATATAGACCTATATAAAATATTAAACATCACCAAATTTAAATGGCTATTAACAAGTTTTGCAACTCCGCAATCCAATGCAAATAATTATAAATAAATATAATTTGCCAATAGACTAATTACCTAAGATGTTTACGGTTAACTAGGTAAAAGTCCAACATGATGTAGAAAAACCTAAATTTAACTTAACATAAAAAAGTGCATTTCTACGTCAAACTTGTTCTTATCGGGATCTCGCAAGTTGACCTTTGAAGAATCCTTATGCTCTTGAGTGTTTGAACACTAGGGAAGATTCATCTGCAAAAAAGTTTCTGACGCTCAAATTACTAAGAGAGTTTGGATCTTTAGAGTAAAAGAGAATGTATGAGAGAGAGTGTGTATTCCTTAGCGAATACTAGATGTGTTTATATAGGACCTTTTGACCTTGGATCCATGTGGTAAAACAGATAATGTAATATCAAGCAATATCAGTAAAATAATGACTTACCTCAAATAAGCAATAACAATAATAATAATAATGTGACATTGTACCCGATATACCAAATATCCTGTAAATGTTTGGTATTAAGGAATATCAAGACGTAATCAAACAATCGAGATTTGTCATAATTATTGTTAATATGTGAATATTTGTCCAAATAGACGTATCTTAGAATATTTTGTAGTCTTTCTGGTGATGAGGCTAATTTAGCCTTATTGGGTCACATTACTTAACATCATCTATTAGGCTGGGTAGGTACATAAGCCCTTTAGTCTCGAGAGTTTGATTGGCATGCAAGGTGTGCTTGTTACGCCGTTGATTGAACTCTTGGTCAAGTTGTGGCTGACTTTTACGATGTTGCAAGTGGATGGGTCATTTGGCCGGATTATATGTGGTCGTTTTTTACCTTACAAGTGGATTGGCGGTAAGACTCAAGAAAAATAATTATATTTTCAAGGTGGTAATTGGACTTGAGGAGTATTATTTAAATTAATAAATAAATAACTATATTAAAGTGAAGTGTAACATAGTTGGTTAGAGCCTTAGCTAAGGGTTAGTGGTCATGGGTCTAATTCCTTACGTGTGCATTTGGAGTGTTTATATTTTAAATGTTGTTTTTACAATTAATTTGGAAGTGATTACATTATATTTTATAATTATTTGTATGTTATTTTGCATGTTTTATTGTGTGGATATTATTGTAATGTTTGTTGTGCATATGGTTGACAAGAAAAATTGGATAATTGATATGGTTTGGAGTGTTGGCTTGGAACTTATAGGTGGTGAGTTTGAACCTTGGCTAGAGCAAAAGGCATAAATTTTGGTTTTTTTTTTCTTTGGTATTTTTGTGGTGCTCTTAGGAAGGTGAAAAGTTGGAGTTGTCTTAGGGGGAAGGGTAAAAGGTTAGTCTAAATAATTTTTTTAAGGGATCCACTCACTTATTTTTTTAACATTGGTTTAAGGGAAAACAAAAGCATTATTTTTCCAAGTTAAAATTTTGGTCAGTGGGGAGAGGGAGGCAATGTGAGTTTAGTGAGAAAGAAAGAGCAAAAGTTTTGGATAGGGCAAGAAGAGCAAAGACAAAGTAGTCTTGTTGCAGGAATTCCAAGTAAGCAGTGCTAAATCTTTTTCTTGTTATTACTTGATTGTGTGCAAAACAATGGTTGTAAATTGATTTATGGGATGGTGAAGCGTGTTTTATTGATGGCTTTAATATGATGTCTAAGCTCTTACAGAGGAATCAATGTTGAAATGTACAATTGGGGTTAAGTTGTTATATAAGGGGAGCTTACTCTTCTAATTATTATTATGTGTTTATGTATGGAGATTGTGTGCTTTTGCGATATGGAAATGTAAAGGGGAGCTATCTTTTTACTCATAATGATTAAAGGTGGGATTGTAAGATGTGTTTTGATGTTCACAATATTATTTTGGGATATCTACTTTTGTTCTATAAATGAATGTATGGAAGAATGAGGACATGATGTTGGTGGCGTGTTTTGCTTGGGTTAGGGGTACTTTGCATTGTATTTTATTGTTGTTCCATGATAAATTTTAAGGACTGACAATGCAAGAGAAATTTAAAATTTTATGGTTCGATGAATTATTTTGTATTCATTGGAAAATTATGAAATTCTTTTATTATTCAAATTGTAAGAATAAATATGGAACATTTTCATTAAATGAATATGTTATAACCATCTAACATTAAGCTTTTATCGATCTCTTCTAACTTTTATATTAAACGTATTAAACAAAATATTTAATTACATTTAACATGTTAAAATAGAGAAAAAAACATTTTTTTCATTCATAAGGCTATAGAAATATTTAAAACTTTTTTTTTTAAATACGCTTAACATATGGATACATATAATGACGAATCATTATGATGGTCGAGGAGAGTGGTCTTGGCTCTCCTAAATTGATATACTTAATATATATATATATATATATATATATATATATATATATATATATATTTAAATATTTGTTAAAATTTTAATATATTTTATATATTTGGTATTGTAACTAATTTTATATATTTATACAAATATTTCGACACCTTCAAACCATTGGAGAGATTGCTTATTTGGATCTTAGACTTATGGATTTTGTGTGACTATTGTAATTTGATCTAATTAAAGTCACAATGCACTTCATTTTATGGTTGCAATTTCAATTCTAAATGAATGAAATGATATTCTTGATTGTTGGAGTTCTTGAAAAGCATCTCTGAATGCAGGTTTCAGGATTCGATGGAGGTTCTGAAATGTGCTTGGAAACAAATGTTTCATGCCAAAATTTGCACGCAATTGCGTGGCCCATGCAATGCTAACACCAATGATTAAGTTTCAATAGTTTGCGTTGGCTTAACCCACACAACACTCACTCAAATGCGTTAAATTCGCTATTTAAATATTTTATTATTTGAATCTTTTGTGGGCTTGGCCATGCATACACAATTAGTATTATTTTTTATGCCTTTTTGTTGGCTTAGCCCAAGCAAACCTCATGAGTCTTTCATGGGCTTGGCCCATTCATAGAAAATTATTATTATAATTTTTTCCTTTTTCGTTGGTTAAGATGATGATAAGTAAGCCGCAAATGTTTGTCTCCTTTTAGCAAACACAAACAAGCTTTGCATTTGTGTAATTGGCGTGGACCACCTTACCGTTGCTGGACCAACGCTATCTTCCTCTTATCATGGGTTTTGACCTTGTGTCGTCCATTATTTTATATTAAAGACTTTTGTTTAAAGTAAGTTTTTCCACTTACTTTGGATATGAGTTTGTATTGCTTGAATTTTCCTTTTACATTCAAGCATAATTCATTTATGTAAAATGACTCTCGTTCTCATATTTTCAACAAAGTATTTCTCTTCAAACTTTCTCTTGTGTTTTATAAAACACTCACCTAGTATATTTTCCACCATTACCTTCTCTCCGTCATTTCACCCTTGGCGAGTTTTGCTTCTCTTAACCCTTTATTTCATCATCTTGAAAAAGAAACACACAATTATCCAAAATTATCACCAATGGAAATCTTATTGTACAATTTTCTGATCAATACCTCCCAAATTTCTAAATTTTCTTGACTTCTCGAGTTTCTCAATTTCTTGAGGTTCTTGACTTTTCGAGGTTCTCTAGATTCTCAAGGTTCATTAATCTCAGTGCCTTTCAAAATTGCTACTTTCAAGTTGGCTTTTGTAATCTTCATGCCTACCTTGAGAGGAGTGATAAGGATATCTTTGATATCTTAGATATCTTATTTTAGTTTGGTGTTATGATTTTATTTTCTGTTAGGTTTTCTACTATGATTTTCTTAGGCTTTTTATTGTGACTTTTTGTTATGATTTTGTGTTACTTGAATTTTCCCTCTATATTCAAGCATAATTCACTTCCGTAAAATAACTATCATTCTTATACTTTCAATAAAGTATTTCTTTTTAAACTTTGTCTTACTTGTTTTATCAAACACTTACATATTTCTTCTAATAATACTATATTAAAAAGAGAATTTTATAAGTCTAATTTAATTTTACAAAATTGGTTCAATAAGACATAACTTATATGTGAAATTTTCGATACGAATACACTTTCTCACATTCAGGATGTGGTATATAAGGGGTGAGGATATTGAGAGTTAAAATATTAACCAATAAAAGATTAATATTAATATACTCTTAAAAGTAATTATTTTAAAAACTTGTTACTGTATAAAAATGTAAAAGGAGAAAAGATTGAGTTCTCTTTATATTTTTTGACACTCGTACTCATCTAACATATACCTAAGATCTCGTAGAACATTATCTCTTTAATTATCTTAACAACAAAAGTGGGAAACAGGACGTTAAACAAATATTATGGAACAGATTTTAGTGAATTGCATAGTGTGAAATATGAAGCCAAACCAGATGAACAATGATATTGGACTTATTTTCTTGTTTGATAATGAAGTGGGTTTGAAGTTGTTCACCAAGGTCGGTGAAGCTGTTTGGAGGTGTTCCATTTGTGTAGAACATGGCCGAAGACATCATAGAATACAATGTGAATTTCAGTTTGAGTGATCTGAAGAGACATGAATCCTTGACCATCGTAGTACAACTTCATTTCTTCTGCCTTCCACCACTTCACAACTCCTCTCCATGCCTTAGACCCTCCACCGCTAGTCAAAAATTGTATTCCACTGAAATTCATCTATATATATTCAATATATATACTTCAAATTAATCTTAACTACACACAGTGTGAATACAAATTAACAAACCTGTCAATGCTGCTTATGTGCTGTAGGCAGTGATCGTGTCCGTTTATGTAAAGATCAACGTTGTTAGCCTGAAAAGCAGTAGACACATAATACTTCGTTGAAGCTAGAATTACCATCGGACAAGTTTTTTTTAATGAAAATTTGACCATCAAATATTTGTCGAAAAATTTTATCAAGGATTAAGAAAATTTTTAGTTGATATCATATATATATATATATATATATATATATATATATATATATATATATATATATATAGATGTCAATTTGATCCATGGCACTCCAAACTTACTTTTAAATAAGTCTCCTTTTATAAAAGGTCACCAAATAAGTGAATAAAACTAAATATTCTAACCTCATAAGTCCCATCTTAAAGTGGTTAGGATCAAAGACAAAGTGGATTTGACTTCGTTAGAAGATTTCATTTAACTTATAAATACAATACCTTCAACCTAGATCAAAGGTCGAGTCAAGTCATTATGGTCGAAGGTCGATATGAATCGATTCTGACCGAAGAATGGAATGAGTCAATCACGACAGAACATCGAGACAAATCAGTCGAAGTCAAAGGTTAAGACGAGTCAATCTAAACGAAGTTCAAGCTAAGTCGACATAAGTCAAAGGTCGAGCCAAATTAACAAAATTGAACGTCTAATTTAGTTGTTTGAGTTTAAAGTTACTTTAAGTCCTCTTGAAGTAAAAGTAGATAAACTCAATCCAAAGACTTCAGCAAAATAAGGTCGCATCAAAGATAGAATTGAGTCAACCTAATTCCAATGTAACTTCTTCTATTTAGACCAACTCACATAAGTTTAGCCATGAGTCTTTTGTTACGTTATTTTTATGAACTTTTTATGCCTCGTCCCATGTGTGATAGACAAGCTTGGAAGACAGCAACAAATTGAGAACTCTAGATATATCCGCTATTAATTATTGAGGAGCATATATCCGTTATGAATAGTATCGTGATTATTATATTTAAAATATAAAAATAGGAAATTTACCTGAAGAATTGGGAGAAGCTGCTCTACGAGTTCATCTGTGTCACCATGTTGGCCGGCACTTCTAATTGTGTGGTGACCCACCACAATTTTCCACTTTGCATTTGATTCTTGTAAAGCCAAATCCACCTCCTATTTAAGTTCAGTATACACTCGTTAACCAATTAACATGGAAAATCTAATAGTACAATTTATATATTATTATTTTTTTCTTATCAATTAATTAATAATATAAAAAATATTGGGTTTTGTATTTATTTTCCCAAGATTCGTTTTGATTGAGTGGGTTTAAAACCTTGAGGAGGTTGGAAATATATTTTTTGCGAGGCAATATGCCTCTCCAATCATAAACATGGTCCCCAGGTTCTGTGAAGTACTTGTCCACAAACGGAGTCGTATCTACGAAGAAAAACTCTGCAACTTCTGAAACAACCAATGCCACAAACCACCTCAATATTTTACGCATGAATAATTAAACCATTTGAAATTAAGTGAAAGAAGTTTCATAACACCTGCATTAACAATAAAAGATCTCAGGCAAATCCATCTCTTGTCATGATTTGTGAGGACAGGACTCAGCTGTGCCTCAACATCCCCTCTATAGTCATGGTTGCCCAAAACTACAATGAGATTTAATCTAAAATCTTAATACAATAAATTTATTATTCTTATTTATATCTTCTTTATTTTTATTCAATATGAGGTAATCTTATTTTGAAGTCTTACCACTGTACCATTGGTTGTTCAAGCTAGAAGAAGTGTAGATTTTGGTGAATGAGTCGTCAAAGGCTGGATCGTCTATGCCTGTCAAGCCACTGTCATAAAAATTGTCTCCAGTGGAAATCACAAAATCGATGTTCAATTGCTGTCCAATAGCCCCCATCTATAAATAAAATAAAATAAAAAAAACTAAAATTCATCTTACTTTCCACCGTAAATAATTGAACTGAGCAAGAAGAATAAAACATGAGAAAAATCACCATTATTTGCAGTTTTGCAGATAGATAATTGATTTGAATTATTCGTCCAAACAATTCTTAAAATCATCGCTCTCATATCGGTCAAATTAGTAAAAAAAAACACCAAAGTTTAAGAAAAATTGGTGCCAAAATAATTATTTATGCATGAATTTAATAGGTATGGTGTATAAATTTACAAAATCAATCATTCAGAAACTATTCTATGTAAGATAACAATTATTAGAATTAAAAAAATGTCATATTATATATATATATATATATATATATATATATATATATATATTTCACATATTCCTTAATTTTACCTATCATATTCTTTTATTTGTTTCTACTTATTTCTCTTTTTTTATCATATTATACATTCTATAAACGTATGACTTTTATTTCCTTTTACGATATATATATATATATATATATATATATATATATATATATATATATATATATATATATATATATATATATATATAT
>Ga0214544_1006423_pt1 | contig 21697 bp, 11 predicted proteins | sample CNSS3metaG_FD_160074 | JGI IMG/M metagenome (GOLD analysis project Ga0214544, IMG submission 160074) | Root nodule microbial communities from cowpea collected in UCLA plant growth center, Los Angeles, California, USA - CNSS3 | ecosystem: Host-associated > Plants > Roots > Nodule | place: USA...
GTTACATATTAAAAAAAAAAAATATATATATAATATATATATATATATATATATATATATATATTTATATAATATACATATATATATATATATATACATATATAATATATATATATAATATATATATATAATATATATATATATAATATACATATATAATATATACATATAATATATACATATAATATATATATATATATATATATATATATAATATAATATATATATATATAATATATACATATAATATATATATATATATATATATATATATATATATATATTAATTTAATATTTAAATTTTATTAGCAGGTTGGTGAGCCAACCCGGCTCATCACGGGTTCAACTCGAATGAGTCGGATTCTTAGTGGGTTGGGTTCATTATTAACCCGTACTGAAATTTGTAATTTTTTTTCAACCCAACCCGACTCGAACCTGTGATGAATCGGGTTGGTTCGCGGGTTATAACCCATCTTAACGGCTCTAATCACAACCATGAGAAAAACCACAACAATAGGATAATCAAAACCATGAGAAAAACCACAACAATGGATTAACCAGAATGTAACCATGAGAAAAATCGCAACAATGGGATAACCAGAACCATGAGAAAAATTACAACAATGGATAAAACCACATCCAAAAAAAAAAAAAACAAAACAAACAACAACCATGAAAAAAAACCACTGAGGAGAATCTGATCACTTCAAAATAGGATAAGAAATATATAATTGCACAAATCTTCAAAACTCGAGTAAAATATGTTTTTAGATATTCTATCAAACTCTTTTCCTTTTATACTTAATCCTTTTGTTGTATTTTTGAAAATATGAAGTGAAATACATATTTTTAGTTATCTTTTATTCTCTTATTTATGTAGTTTTTACCCTCAAGAAGCTAGGATGCAGAAAATTTGCAGTCACATAAAAGTGTCACCTTTTAATTCAATTCTAACTTATTTTATTTTAATTTATTTAAAATCTATAAAGAACATGTAAATTCAAGTAAATGTACTTTTAAACATGCCTAAAAGATAAACTTTCAATTGTAATAACCCAAGAATATTACTTATGCTTGTTGTTACAGGAATTCAGAGCATGGACCTTGGACCTTAGAAAAGGTGATCCAAGTCACTAGAGAGTTATGAATTTTATGAATAAAAGATTATGAGAAAATTGTTTCTATATTTCTTTAGTTAAATACTATGTATATTTATAAAGTTTTTAGACCCTATGAAATTTGTTATAAAAGCATAAAATATTCAGAGAATATAAGATAAATTTAACAAATATAACAATTTACTGCTTATATATGAACTTAGCAAGATAATAACAACAATACACTACATTATTAGCCATATATTTTGTTAATATATAATATTAAAAGATATTATAACATAATCAAACTACAATTTAGCCATATATTTTTGTTAATATATGAAAATTACACCAACAAATATTTCTTAAAATATTATTTAATCACTTTTAGATCAATAATGTTGAATGAACATTATTAAGTCATGCTGCTTAGTATATTTGTTGGAATGGGTACGTAAACTACTGTTACAACATTTTAACATATTTAAAATGATAATTTTGGTCCATGTTTTTTAAACGTAGTGAAATTTAACCTATTTAAAATTAGAAAGAATAGAATCACATCTTTTTATCAAAGTTAAGGGATTAAAACAATTTCATCCAATAATTATTTATATAAAACTTTTTTGGCAGGGTGGAAAAATAATTTTGGTACTTGCAAACATTTCCGAACATCAAAAGATTCAATATCTTGGAACATCAATTATATATCCAAATTAGCAATACATATACATGTGATATGAAACCTTGAAAAGGAAAAGCAAAAAGAAGTGAAAAGTTATGGAAAGAAAAAAGATGAAACAAAAAGAGGTGAAAAGTTAAGGAAAGAAACAAGATGAAAAGGAAAACATCAAAATTGAAGTGAATACATATACATGTAAATATAACTTACATCAAAATTAAGAATCTGCATGAATTTAACGATTATTAATCAACAGGTCAAAAAGTAATAGGAAAAAAAATTAAAGCATATAATACTTTGATGATCTATTGAAACCACATTCATACCTTGTGTGCTCTGCAATGGATGCAATCAACTTAGAAACTGACTGAATCAAGAGCTCGTATGCTATAAAGCTCATAATGTTTTCTTCAAAGAACGAAAACATTTTGTGCCATTCAATTTCAGGTTCTGTCAATCAAGCTTTTCCATGAAATAATGTTATGCTTTCAAGGTTAATTGTTTGATCATTATCTCTCGAACTTGAACCACTTCCAGTTAGCATAAAGTGCTTCATTTTCAAACGGCAGGGCACTGTTTTGTAGGCTTTCTGGTTGTTGAGAGATAAAAGCAGGAGGTAGCTTTTCCCTGTATTTCTTGGCCATCATATCAGCCTCCAGAAATACTCTCTTTAGACACCAAAGAAACAAGCATATTCCAAGATCAATCTTACTCAAACCAAAGAACTTTAAACAAATAAATAAAACTAGTATATGCACTAACAATGTAAAAGGTTTCTATGTTGTTATCCAATCAAAGACTGTGTATAGTAAGCTTAAATTCTATAATAATTAGCTTAAAATCTGCTAAGTCCAGATACTTAGCACTAATTTTTTGAAACTTAGACTTTTGTAAAAATTAGCTAAAAATCTAGCATAGTTTCTTCAATATCATAACAAGTATTGGGTAACTGTATCAATAAAAACACACTTTTGGCACAACTCAAAACAAGTATTAACTATATATAATAGCCTATTCACAAGCATTATGCATATCATTGTTAAATTACTGTCTAATGCTAACTGTATCATTCTCCTCTCCTCCACTAGCATCAAGAAAAAATTAACATAATTTTGAAGTTTGGTTCATCAAGAGAGAACACCATCATCATATGGATATATCCTCCACTAATGTCCCATAACTTAGCCTCTTATTTTTTCTATAATTATGACTTTCAACTTTTCTGGGAAAAATTTGAAGTTAGTGAACAGAAACCAAATATCCACCCCTTTATAGATCCGTCTTGTTTCTCTTCAAAGAATGAATGAAGGAGTATGTACTCCGATTCCTTTCAAACCATGAGGAGGAATATGACTGCTTAGAAAGTTTCAAGGCAAGCTCTTTGGATGCTATTTTGAAAGTATCCAAGCCATATCCTAAAATATAGGATTGGATACATTTCAAATGCATGTTCACAAGCACTCAAAATAAGTACTCATAAGTATCTCATAAAAATCTAAATAAAAAAACATAGTATACTTTTAAGATGCATATATGGAAGTATTTGAGGAGTATTGGTGTTCGACACCCAGGTACTTTTTCATTTTTTAAGTATTAAGGCTTCATAACTAAAAAGTCATACCAACACAGTTTCAGATTAGTTGAAAATGTAAAAATTCATTTTACATAGAAATTAAACACTAAAATAAATACCTCTTTATTAGAAAGAAATTGGCCAGGTTCACTTTCAAGGTCTGCAATACTGCATGCCATGAAGAGAAACACAACTTAATGTTATTCAACACAACTTTTGTGAGAAAGGAAGGGTTGAACAAAGCATGTCTACCGGAAAGTAACAAATAAATTTGAGTATATTGAGTTCACGTCCACTCAACTTAAAGCAAAGTTAATTCATCTCAATTTGCAAGAAAGCATTGTTAAAGGAGTGGATGAAAGGACTAATATAATCCTTTTCTATTGGTCGTATCATTACTCATTAGGTAACTGGGCTAGATTTTCTCACTCAAACTCATGAAGTCCTGGAATAGTGCTCAAACATTTTGGTCTTTTTCTTTCATTTGTGATGGTGCACAATAACTACAAAATATTTATCCCACTTGGTGAGGTTGGTTACATAGATGACATGGTGCCATTGAATTCATTTAAAGACAAAATTCCCAAAGAGTGACAACATAACCATATCTAAAATTTGGAAAACTTCATTTTAAAAATGGATTAAACCATTTTGCAGAACAGTTCATTATGGATATATCACATTCTCCAGCCATCCTTTCCTTCACTCTATTTTTACAAATAATATTGATTTGCTTGAATAATTTTGTGACTTGTTAATATGCATGAAACAATACACAATTAGTGTATCCATAGGAAAGAGCCTTTTGGAACTGAAGGGCATCCAAAGAGGTCGCATGATGATGGAATTTCAAATTTCAAGATAGGTGATATATATAAATTCTGAAGACATAGTATTCTTATAAAGCAGTTGTTATTATTTTTTGGTGGATATCGTTCTATCTTATTTTGATTGTTTGCCTCACTATTACCTTGTTCTTAGCCTGGTGATGCCTAATTTTGTAAGGAGTTCACGTGTAATAAGTGGTAAGTGTAGAGAATTTTAATTAGCATAGAAGGTTTCTTCTGATTCATTAAATAACCCAAATAAACAGTAACAAATGGATGCACCCAAAAATAAGAGATATCAGTCAAAAACAACAGCAATCCAGTACCTTAAAGAAATTTTATCCGGAGAGTGTGACTTCAGGACCAGAACTTTAACCTTCTCACCAACAGAAAGTATGTCAGTGATGGAAGGAATTCGGGCTCGTGTGATATCTGAAACATGTAGCAATCCACTGAAAGTACCCAACAGATTAATTTTAAAAGTCGGGTTATGCACATAGACTGTAGTGATTCATTCAAACAATTTTAACTCAACGACTTAAATGTCAGGTCAAGCTATATATAGTCAAACATATGCAGATCTTAAAGATATTAAATAAGAACAATTGGATGACCGAATTAAGTTCTTAACAACAAAAAAGCCAAGCTAGGATCTCAGATGGTGCAACTCTATCCAAAAAAAGAAAAGGGACAGATATGTGCATGAGTATAAAAATTGTGATATAAGACAGATTGACACACCTTAAATTTATTAAAATCATGTGCTCACTAAGATAATACAAATTTCAATGTAAAATGCACCGATGCATATAAATGAAGTTTAGTCATGTGTACTTCTAGGTTAAAGTTTAGAAACAAGTGCAAGAATTGATCCAGATAAACTGCCAAATCAAAGTACACAATCTAGGACATATTTACTACTCGAAAAAAATGCCCTGGCTGTTAGCATTTAATACTATGTAGTGATAACTAGGTTCAAATCCCATTATACTGAGTGGAATTTTGTTATTTGGTCGGGAGGGGAACCTTTTTTAACCCATAATTCAATGGAAAAGGTGTCCATTACGTCTTTTACATCCATTCTCATTTTAAAGATCTCATCCAATGGATTTTGTTAAAAAGTGAGGTTCATAAGACACTCCAGTCTCCAGTAATAATTATTGAGATCACTGAATCTTAAAGATAATTTTTTGTGTATCAATATGATATATAATATCTGTTCACCAAACAAGTCGTAACAATGCTTTCCTTAAAGGCTGGTGCAAAAGACATTACTGCACATTTAAAAGAAAATAAAAAAGAAACTATTTTTTTGTCATTTTATTGGTTACTTACTTACAACTCTTCTGCTATACCCTGTGTTTTTCATTGATATGATTACAGGATTCCAACAAATTCAGAATTAAGGATGTAGTGATTAGAATTTGGCAGCAGAACAGACTTCGAATCTCTGTATTATATAAGAAAACCTAAGCACAAGTCCTGTGTAAACTGTAAAATGTGATAAAACGACAATAAATTCAAAGCATGAGGTGATTTTAAGCCAGTGTTCAAGCTGTGCACAAGGGCACATAAGCAGAATAAACTTGCATTATCTTTTCTTATCTTCACAAGTGGCAACATTAAAGCAGGGAAATTGGAAACATGAAAGCATCTAAACAATACTTTATGGAATTGTTCCTTTGAAAATAAGGACTGCACCTATGTGAATTTGTTGAATAATGCTATGACTTACCAACCAGCCAAAAAAGAAAACACGAAGGGCCAACAATCTATATCCAAGATATCACTCACCTTCTATTCGTTTCTCCTATTCTTATTTGGGCTCCATAAGGAAGGATCTTTTTTACGGTGCCCTCAAGAAGTGTTCCTTCTCGAAGATATAGTTTTTCCTGCAACGTATCAATTACAGAGTAGCAGCGATTTCAAAGGACAAAAGAGAGCAACCAGAACCAAGATGTCCACTGACTATTGAAACTAGGAAACAAGAAGCGAAACAGACAGATTTGCATACTGACCCAAGCTTCCCTCTCACTAATTATCAAACTGTTATCAGCTTCATCTACTTGAATAATTTGTACATGCATACAGCGTCCAACCTATATCATTATTATCAAATAGTTGTAAGAACTAAGAAGAACAACGAATGTACAAAAGAAAACACTGTAAGATTAACAACGAATGGTGGGAGAAACATCTAATGTGTTCAAACTGATGGGGATTTTCAGTCATAAGGAGGAAAAATGCATTTAAGTAGTGAAAACATTTAAGGCAACATGTCGAGCAATAAGAATTGAAAAGCAGATTAAATTCATCGAGCTAGAGATGAGGGTCATAAAGTACTTTGAAAGTCAACTTGAGATCATCACTTGAACTCCATAACATATCATGATACATAAAATTTTAATATACTGGCGAAGTTTAAAAATTAAAAAATAAAATAAACCAATATAAGCCGGTGAAGAAACATAGAGATCTTACTAAAGTAATTATGAATATATCATTTTGAATACATGTCAAAACAAAATTGTATGAATGTCGAATATTTCTATTATTAAGGATGTAGTTATTAAAATTGGTGGCCACTTTCTAAGGTAAAGACATGCCTAAAGCTTGAAAAGATAATTGCTTCTCAGTTAAAAAACAACAAATTAACAGGGTAGAGGCTTCCACCAATCACACTCAAGGAGAACCAAATTACAAAAGATTTTAATTGGGCCTAATAATAACACTATCCACATCAGCGAAGCTATAAATATTATTACATGTCCATCCACTCAATATTAGATAATACAATAACAGAGTATCAGAATTCAGAAGAAGCTCATAAGTAAATTAGCTATCCCAAAATAAGACTCTATTATATATTACTTTTTCTCTTGTCAGGGAGGAAAGTTACAGGTCTTGAACTCACATTTTCTTTCAACTCAGAAAAGCTATTTACTCTTTTCATAAGCTCGGCTTTGGGAAGGAAAGCTCGCAAACCCTGCATATCCAATTTCAAGAAGAGATAATTATGTACTTGTATGATACATGAACAAAAGTATTCAGTTCAATGGCACAGACCTCAATCCTTGTCAGTAGGCCCTTAGTATTCCACTCAGTGATTCTAACTTTTACAGGTTCACCAAGCTGTTTTATCTGCCCAAGACATTAAATGTAGAAGATTTAAATCTCATTGACACGAGAAGAGATTATTGGACATTGTAGGTTTTAAAATTGGATTAAAGCAACAATTTGGCATAAGATCATTGCTTTGAAGTTTGTTATTATCACATATAACTATAGTCATTTGTGAACATTCACTTATCAATATATGAAAATACTTTCAAACCAAGGAATCAAAGACATCTTCAAATGTTTTCCATGCCAGTGTCAGATACACCAACCTTCAACTATTTTACCCTATCTATTGAATGTGTTCCCTCACATGGATGAGACACCATAACTAGATAAATGATAGTATTTTTGTGTTCACAATGAAAAATGTCAAATTTTGAAACATTGATGTATTTATAAGGAAAGATTTTTTATTTTGAAACATTGATGTCTTATACCATTTATTTGTGCTTAATCCTAACCATTATGTGTCATACAATTTTTAGAATTTAAAGTGTCTTTGTGCTGGTGTCATGTCACACTCGTGTCTTTTGTTGTATATGTTCTTCCTTGTGTCCAACTTGGTAGTCTTAATAACCTAGCATTTTGCATTTCGCTCACAAATCACACAAAAAAGTTACAATACCTAAAATTCTAACCATGTGTAAGGGAAAAAAAGAAGGAAAGAAGGAAAAAAACCTGCCTAAGCCGATGCCAGGCAACCCGGCGGAAGAGCCTTCTGGTAGAAAGCAGTGGCCTACCAGCAAGTGTCCTACCCAGAACCTCAGCAAACAAAATGGTCCCAATTTCTACAACAGTTCCCCCAGGTACTGGCCCCCCAATCATTGCATCATCATTCTTCACAATCCCCATCCTTCCCTCAACCATAACACTCTCTTCAGCCTTGCTCACATCACACAACAAGTGCTCCATCTCTTTGCTATACAAGGGAAGCACTTCCTTTGTCAACATTGTCCCCAGTAAATCTGACCCCACATTCACATTGAGCTTGTTCTCATTACCTGAAACCACAACACCAACCACAAAATCCCCAGGTTTGGGCTCATAGTACTCAGCACAACCCTTCTCATCTTCTCCACTATCATCACCCACACCATCTCTTCCCTTACAACCTTCAGACACCCCACCATCTTCCTTCTCCACCACAGAATCATCTCCTCCCTTTAAGAACTTCACAAAGGGTGCCAATGCCAAAGCCTCCTCTTCAGTAGAATCCCTCTCTCTGTGCACATCAATTTCAGAAGATGACCCATTTCTACCGGATACCATTGAAGGCTTGTCCAGCAACTCTAGCGTTTCGAACTCTTGGATTCTATCATCAACCACTAATTCCTCGTTCTTGGAACAAAGTGGAACATGGGTAGCACCCGAAATTGTAAATTTATTTGTAAAAGGGCAAAATTTAGGAGATGGGAGTTTCACGGGGCAGGCATGTTGTTTGTTCCTCAAAGGGTTTCTGAAATGATTAAGAGGTAATGAAGAGTTGAGAAGTAAAAGGGACTCACAAGACCAAAGAATCAGTGTCATGTTCTAGACACAATTTGAAGTTTGGTTCAGTTCTAAGTTTCGTGCCACTTCGGAGTATCCTCTTCAACCATTTGCTTCATTCTCTCTTCTTTCGGTTCTCGTAAGTTGTTCAGAATGTCACCAACATACCAATCACACAGATTATTGAAATGGGATAAGGGTACATTACACTACTATCTATCTTATTTCATATTTCTTGGTGAAGGTAAATAATACTTTTTATTTGTTTAATTATTTGAAAAATATTATAAAAATACTATATATATATATATATATATATATATTTTTGGGAGTAGGAGCCAAGCACTTACAACCACCACTTCGGTATACTTGTCTAAAAGGCTAAGATGTTTAAGTCAGTCAAGATCGATAGATAATCGTAACTGCGGTAATAAATGCGAATTAAAGATCCTCATCAACCTACATTGAGTCCCTATTTATAGTTTTTGGTGTGGACCTATGATTAGGGTTCCTTAATCATGGCCCAATTGCTTTTTAATTTTGATTACTGACTTGCTTTATCTTAATTAATGTCTAACTGATTGGTCCAGGTTTTGGTTTGGCCGACCAACTGAAGGTGGAGGGTCTATCTGATTAATGTCGTTCGGCCTAACGGGTGTCCTTATAGGTGAGAGTCTCCATGAAAGTGGAGACAAAGTGCAATTGAAAATGAAGGCGGAGGGAGTGTTTAGTCCGTCTGCCTGACGGGTAGCCGATTTGGTGTGTTCAGTGCTGAGACTCCGATGAGCCAGTCGCCTCAGCGTCCAATATGAGGTTCGCTTGTAGCGGGCGGCCTGCGACCGCTTGACCTTGATCTGCTTGGTTGATCTGCCGATGGGCCATACACTACAATATCATTTTTTAATTATTTGAGAAATATGACATTATATACATTACAAGTTATTGTAAATGTTAAAAAACAAAAAATGTACATTAAATAAACTAATATTTTACTAAAGATAACTTTTATTACCCTTAAGTTAATGATAAGTGTACATTTGCCTTTTAATTTTGAAAATTATGCTAAATTCTCTTCATTCTACCAGTCTAAAATAACTTTATTAATAAATATAAATGAGGAAACAACATTCATTTGTCTACACGTATTTATATATGTATAATTGGTAGTGATAGTTTTTAACCATCACAAAAATATTTTAAAAGTTATATAAATAAGAAACCATTTTCTGAATAACTTTAAGATTTTCATATTTGAGACACTTTTCTAAATCTTAAAATTGATTAAGAAATTTGGATATTGTACATATTTAAATAAACTAATAAAAAATCAAATATTGAGATATATGTAGGAATAATGGAATAAATGAAAAAAGTTAGACTTGGTGGTTAGATACTAAAGAGATTGGAAGTATTAGTGAATGCACATTCACTTTGCGATATATGTAATACGATAAGAGAGAATAGGGACACTATTAATAATTTAGATTTGTCTAAAAAGTTTCAAAGTAATAAAAGGAGAATGTCTTACTACTTGATGGCTTACTTTACATTGACTCACATACCATTTATAAACTTCATGCATGCAGAGTGTTTTCTAGTCATATTATAATAAAAGATGAAAGTACTTTGAAAACTCTTGAAATTTGTGGAAGATTTAACATCAATGAGACATGAGTTCAACCCACACATAAGGGATTGACAACCTACAAAATCGACTTGTAAGGTAAGGTTTGCACCTCACTTATATATACTATGAAATTGCCTTATTTCTAGTCGATTGGGACTTCCAACACACTCTCGTTAGGCTGATGTGGGACTTCCAACACACTCTCGTTAATGGTGGTTCGTTGGCGGCCTGATTGCAAGTGGATCAGAATGTCCAAGAAATATCCATTTGTCCATACTGTCATTCTTCTTAACGGAACTCGCTTACCTGACCCACTATCAGTCGGTCACCACACACACTCAGACAGTAGCATACCTATGTTATGACATAGGGGGGCTATGGCCCCCCCAAATTTTTTTATACTTACATAATTTATTATATATTTTTAAATATATTTTTTAAAAAATGAATATTTTAATATATTTTATATTTTAAAAAATTATAAATTAATGCATAAGATATTTTTTTATTATCTACATTTATTTTTTAATTTGACCTTTTTGAATATTTTTAAATAAAATTAATTATTTTTTTAATATTTTTTTAAGTGATCACTTGTTTAATTTAACTATTTTCTAATTTAATTATTTTTTTAAACTTAATCATTATAAATGAAAATTAATTATAGTAAAATAAAAATTATTTATGTTTAATTTTATAATAATAATAATAATAATATTTTTATTATTTTTTATTATCATAAAAAAATAAAATCAATATTTTTACTAGTTTATATAAAAGATTTGAGATTCTTTTGATTTTTATTTCAGTTCAAAAATATCAAGTTCATCTTCTAGTTTTTTTTAGTTTCAATTTGGTCCCAATGTTTCAAAAAAATGCAATTTGGTCTTATTTTTGTTAAATTTCTTGAATTGGATTAAAAATTTTCCATCAAAATTGAAGTTATAAATAATGATGATTTTCTTTGTTAATGTGACTGACACAATCTCATTGTTAATTTTGATGAAAACTCCTTACTTCGCTTCAAAAAATTTAACAAAAATGATCAAATTGTATCGATTTTTAAAAATTCAGGACCAATTTAAGGTTAAAAAAACTAGAAAATCAATATGATATTTTTGGACAACAAAATAAAACAAAAGAGTAATTCAACCAAAATTTTGGCATTGCACTCAGGCTTTAATATTATTGTTGGGTCTTTTGAGAGAGAGAGAGGATTACCGGAGAGATTTAACACTAATGAGACATAAGTTCAACCCACACATAAGAAATTGATATCACTCTTAATCCAAAACCTTAAGGCGATGAGTTTATGGGTCTTTATCCTTATATGATGTTCAATTGTCTCATTTTTACTCAATGTGAGACTTAGACTCACTTTTAGATTTCCAACATCAATCCGTCAAAGTCATATTGCTTTGTTTCATTGTAGAAACTACATCTCATAGTTATTGTGTACAATTCAAGAAAGTTCTTTTTTTTCCAATATCATTTCGTCCAAGTTGTTCTGAGGGATAGTTCTAGTTTCCATTTTTGTTTTGATTAGCCAATCTAAGAACGAATGACTTTGATGAGGTTACATGCACAAAGTAGTATAAAAATGCATTTAAAACATAGTAAAATGTAAATAATTGAATTAAGAATTTAACCAATACCAAAAAAAAAACATAAACAATATTACAATTTTGACTCATTAATTTAACCATCAATTAATGGAATCCAATATCATTATAAGAGGAAAAATATCAAGACAACCTATTAGGTTACAGCCGCTTCTACTGCATCATTCTATAATTTTTAATAATTTAATTATGTTTTAAATCCTTGATTAATTAGAAAATTTCCCGATAAGTTTTTTCTAGTAAGATTTTCTGATCTAATTGACTCCTCGATAAATCTATTTTTTTCAATTAAGTATTTTAAATACTTGATAAAGTAAGAAACTTTCTGATAAGTTTTTCCTGACAAGTTTTTGTGGTCTATTAACTCCACAATAAATTTAATTTTTTTTTTCAATTGAGTTCCCGCTATTAACTTTGTTTGTTAATTGGATAATATAGTTGTTAACGAGTTAACCTGGTCATTATTTAGCCAATGTTATCTTGATGAGTATTTTAAAATAATAAAATAATAAAATGACATGTGGCGACAAGCAAGGTAACATAACAAGATAATAATCACATCAACCACTTAACCACCACATCATTCCATTAACAGAAAAGTTAACAGTTGGGACTCAATTGATAAAATTAAATTTATTGAGTACTCAATGTACTACATAAAGTTATCAAAGACTCAATTGAAAGTTTCTAGATCTATGTAGACTTGTATAGTAATCAAGTCATTCTTAAACCTATAATTTTCATACTAATATTAAATGAAATCCTTTCACATTAATAATTGCAGCATATTTTTACATTTTGTAATTCTATAATTTTCAAATATATGATTTTATGCCAATATTAGAAGAAATCCTTTCATATTAATTGCATTATACTATTACATTTTGTAGTATATTTTTAAGCTAATTATGTGATATCTTTTATATTTTTAAGCTATTTGGTTATGTTCATTTTAGTTGAAAAAGTATGAATTAGTTAAGATCTTCTAGCTTATGCCTTCCACATTTCTTAAGTTGTCTAGAACTTTTTAAAGCTTGGTTAAACAATGAAAGGGTTCCTTAGGTGAATCAATTTTATGTATAACCCATTTGGTTTGAAATGTGTAACTTGAAGGTCATGCAAATGCAAAGGAAAAAAAAATCTCTAAATTCAAGGATTTGCACACAGATATAGTGAGTAACACATTTGTACCATGCATATGGAAATAAAATTTTGATTTATTATCTATTTATTTTAGGTTTGACTTGTAATATACCCATTACTTTAAATTGACATATTTTGTTCTAACCTAATCAAAATAGAAAAAGTATACATCAAGATACAAGACATCCAAGAAATGTGCCAGGACCCAAATACTTAGGGATCCATTTCCATCATATTTTGGAGCATTCTTCCTCACCTCCAAAATTTCTTTTCTACCTCCAATTTTTTTTTTAAATCTAAAAAATACTCCTTGATTATTTGAGCAAAGCCACACAAATCACACCTCCAAAATAACTTTCGGATGTTGATTCTGATGAAAAATACTTTTGCATGTTAAAATATATTATTGGAAGTCAATTTTTGAAATATTTATATTACCAGATAAATTTTCGGAATATTTATATTACGGATGTCGACTTCCGAAATATATATATATATATACATATATATATATATATATATTAAAAATACTTAAGAAATAAATTAAATTAAAAGTACTTAAACTTTAAATTAAAAAAATATTAATTTTGTTTTAACTTTTTTAAATTTTATTTAAAGTTTATGTTTTCTAAATTTTAAATGTTTTTCTTTTTATTTTATCATTTATTTTTTATGTTTTTATCTATAATGCATAGATACGATATGTGTATCGAATACGACATGTATCTAATACGTCTATACATTTATTTTGAAAATAATAGGATACAATACGTAATAGATATGCAATATATGAATATTGAAAAAATATACAATAATTCTTAAAAACATAATAAATATATGATTATTATTATGTGAATCTAAATTAAAACTATATTACTAAAGTTGTCAACATAAAAAATATAAATAATTGTCATCATAAAAGTACTACTATAAGAAAATTCTTAAGGCTTAATTACCATTTTGGTCCCCTAATTTGTTGGTTTGGTTCATTTTGGTCCCCTTATTATTTTTTAGTTCAATTTGGTCCTCTAATTCCTTAAAATGGTTCAATTTGGTTCCTGCCGTTAAGTCTACATTAACACCATTCCCGTACATGCCATGTGTCATTTTATGGAATTTTCAATTATTTTAATTTTTTTTAAATTTTTTTATTATAAAAAAAATAAACTGCCATGTGTCACATCATGGTTGTGCATCATCATGGTTGACACGTGGCACAATCATGACATAACACGTGGCAGTTTAATTTTTTTTTTATATTTAAAAAATTTAAAAAAAAATTAAAAAATAAACAAAAAATTCCACAAAATGACATGTGGCATGTACGGAGACGGTGTTAACGTCAACTTAACGGTAATGACCAAATTGAACTTTTTTAAAGAATTAGAGTACCAAATTAAACAAAAAAATAATAAGGGGACCAAATTGAACCAAACCAACAAATTAGGGAACCAAAATGTTAATTAAGCCAATTCTTAAATAATGACAAATTTTAGTAACAAAAAATATGTTAGAGACCAATTTCCTAACTAGACAGCAACTATTTTGGTAGCCAAAACCTTTGTAACTAATATTAGTAATCAATTTAGAAATCAATTATTTTGATAGTCAAAATTTTTGTAGCTAATGTTAGTGAACAATTTAGAAACAATTCATAATAATGATTATTTTACTTATCAATTTAGAGACCAATTATAACTTTTTTTAATTATTTTAGTTGTCAATAGTTTTTAGTTTTTAAATTGGTACCGAAATTGGTGATGACTAATTATTTGTTGTCACAAAAAATAATCATTATTCAAATAATTTCTTGTAGTTTACACGATTTTATCAATTAGATACTTCGTTGATAAGTATAGGTAAAATATTCTAAAAGACTGGACACTGATACGTGACCCAAGTTGAAGTATTGGTGCATCATAAGTTTTCATGATTCTTAATATATATTTTGAAAAAAAAAAATATATACATATATATATATATATATACATATAATTTTGTTTGTATATAATGTATTGAAAAATAAATATAAATACAAAAATAAATAAAACTAAAAATTACTAAACCTTAAATAATATAAAAAATAAATAAATAAAAAATTTATTTTGCTTCTATTTAATTTCATTTAAAGTTTAAATTTTTACGAATTTTAATTATTTTTCTTTTAATTTATTATTTTCTGTTTTATTTATTTGTTTAATATATCTTTTAGAAATAAATAATTAGTATATATATATATATATATATATATATATATATATATATATATTTTTTTTTTTATATATAAAATAATAAAATATATATATATATATATATATAAATATATATTATTTTTAAAATATGTAGTAAAAAAATAAAATATTAGAATATAAATAAAATAAAAAAACTAACACTAATTTTAATTATTTTTTCTTTTTTTTATTATATATTTTTTATATTTTTAAATTTGAGTTTACTTTAATATAATTTTTTAAAAAATTAATAAAGATAAAAATTAAATATAATTAAAAAAAGTAAACTTTCAATTAATATATATATATATATATATATATATATATATATAAAGTCGAACTTCCAATATATTTTATATATACATAATTTTTCTTTTTTTTAATTAAAGTTTTATTATTTTAATTTTAATTATTTCGTTTTTTTTAATTAAAGTTTTATTATTTTAATTTAAATTATTTTTTAATGTTATTTATTTTATAAGTTTTTTTATAATTATTTTATTTTTATAATTAATAAATATATTACTTTCTGTTTTTTTTATTTTATTTAATTATACTAGAAATTTAAATTTCTTTTTCTTTATTTTTTTATTATATATTTTTTATATTTTGAAATTTTAATTTACTTTAATATAATTTGTTAAACAAATAATAAAAGTAAAAATTAAATACAATTAAAAAAAATAAACTTCAAATTTAAGAAAATAAAAAACGAATATATATATATATATATATATATATATATATATATATATATATATTTCTTTTTTTTAATTTGAAGTTTTGTTTATTTTAATTTAAATATTTCTTTATTTCTTTATTTTATAAGTATTATTATTATTATTTTATTTGTATAATTAATATATATATATATATATATATATATATTTATATGTTATGTTTTATTTTATTTGATTTTTTTAATTCTAATTAAAATGTAAATTTTTAAACTTTAATTATTTTTTCTCATTTTTTTACATATTTTTTATATTTATAAATTTTCATTTAATTTAATATAATTTGCTTAAAAATTAATAAAAATAAAAATTAAATATAATTAAAAAATCAAAACTTCAAATTAATATATATATATGTTTTAAGTCAATTTTCGGTATATATTTATTTTGACGTTTGATAATCCAAATTTTTCACTGGATGTCGACATTCAAAATTTTTTTTATCAGAAGTCGACATTCTAGGAGTGTGATCTGCGTTACTATAATTAAATGATTAAAGGGTAATTTCTGGATTTCAATTTTTTTTTTTGGAGATGAAAGAAAAAATGCCCCATATTTTCATCACTTTGTTCTTCTCCATGATTAAGAATAGTTAGGTTTTGCTTTAGCTGTCTTTTAATGTAATTGGACCTACTTTGGTGTAGTATTTGCAAATGGATCAATTATCCTCTAATATAGGTTTTAGGTAACACAAATCATAGTTAAAAATAATGTTTAAGTTGTTAAGTAAAATAAGAAGTTATAATTTTTTGTCTAATGATAAATATGTTGTTTATCAATTTGATATCACAATTAAAGTTGCAAGTTTGATTTATAATAATTGTTGAATTCTCCATATAGTAGTTACTATCTTTAGTTTTACTCAATTAAGATTGTTATTATTTTTCCATGTTTAATCGTTGTGCTTGGTCTAATAACAATCAATGACACCATTCTATAATTGCAACTAAAAAATTCGTTTGAAATACTAGAAATGAAGAATATAATTATTTTTACATTAAATAAATAAAGAAAATTAGTCATCTCTAAGATATTTTTAATGTAAGTACATTGAATTAAACTTATTTTCAAAATTATTAGTGGAACCAATGGACTTAGACTTTTTTTTTTTTTTTTTGACAAGTATAACTCAAACTAGGTAATAAAAGTATATTAAGTCAAATTACACTTTATATAAGATTTGAATCTAATTTGCGTACATGTTATAAGACTTCCTATAACACCTTACTTGACTTGAAAGACTTTTTAAAGATTTTTGTTTTATAGTAGAACATACAAATTGACCAATAAGACTATTATTAGTCCTAATAAATTTGCGAGCTCATTATAAGCAGCCAAAAAAGTGCATTACATAGTCAACATGAATTTTATTGTTTTTCTATAGGCTTAAATAAGTCAATGCACCTGTCTGTAAAATATGCGATTGGATGAACATTCACAAAATTTATTTCAAAGGAAATTAATTTTGACTAAAACTGATTTTGAAATTATGTGATTTATGTCTGGATACACGTGTTCTAAAATTGATTTTTGAACCAAAACAATGTTTGAAAACTTATTCTTAGGATTGATTTCAAGTGTATAATTTAGTCCATTGACAATGTTTTTTTCTTTAGTGAAATGCATATCTTAATATCTTAATTCAAATAAAAAGTATCAAAAGAAGAAAGAGAAGACAAGTTAGCAACACATAAGTCATATCACAACGTAAAATAATTAATTAAATAGATAAAAGTAAAATATACTAAATAAACACGTTTCACTATATTAAATATAAAATAGTGATTAAAACCTTCAGGCTTTGTTTACTTTTAAAAATGGATTTGAAAGAGAGTGTAATTTGATGAATTTTAAAAGATTTGAAGGTAAAACTTCTTATTTATTTAAGGAATTTAAAGTTGAAAATGAATATATTTATAAGTAAAATTTATGAAAATTTGTAAATGATTTGATATAAGTGATAAATAAAAAATTGTTTTAATAGATTAAAATATATAATATTAGAGTTGTACCCCTATAATTAAAATTAATATAAAATTAAATCAAATTAGTTAAAATTGATTTAAAATAAAACCTTAATAATTAATTTTAAATAATAAAACTATTATTGTTTATTATACTATAATAATTATATTATGATTATTAAATGTACATCACTTTTAATGCCAAAATGTTCTTAAGCAAATACTTTCCAAAAATGAGTATATATTTTTTATAGTGCATTTATAAAGTTAATCATAAGAGCCTCAATAAAAACAAAAGGTGTATTAGAAAAAGAAGTTAAAATTCAGCTTTTAGATGAGTTATTTGTATATGATTTTAATTGATTTTGGAGACTCAAACTGGTTTTACCGTGAAAATTCAAACATATTCATTAGCTTGTTTTTGTCCTGTTTGGGTGTCAGAAACACATATCAGAAAGTGATTGACATGTATCCAAACACACCCTAAGAAACAAAATTCACTAATCCACTAAAACAATAAAACTCTATCAACACTATTATTCTTTAACTATCCAAATAGGTCGGTGTATCTATTAGAATAGACTAGTCAAAAGCCTATCATCATCATAAATAGATCACAAAAGTAAAAACCAATCACCAAAATATCTTTTACCAATAATACACACATTAAATTTCAAATTTAGTATTTTTAATTAATTTTTTATTAAACTTTTTAATATATTAAGTATTTAAAAATTATATATTTTTAATTATCTATTTATAATTTATTTTTCTTTCATAATTTGATTTCATCTTATCATCTTTTTGCATTTAAAAAAATGTTAAATTTTTATGATTAATATACAATAATAAAGTTTATTAGTTATTATATATTAACTTCACATATTCTTTAATACAATGAAAATTTGATAAAAATATCAAAATTGATAAAAATTAAACTACAAAATATAGTTAAAAAATTAAAACATTTTAAATATTCATTAAAAGTTATCATAAACTCATTTAAAAATATCAAAATTGATAATAAATAAATAAATTTAATTGAACTAATATTATATATATATATATATATATATATATATATATATATATATATATATATATAAAAAAAAAACATGAAAAATGGAAAGAGGAGGAGAAGCTCATTAAATGGCATTGTCTTTATTAAAACTTGTTCCTTGTCAATTACAACACAACCACACACACCGTTTACTTTATTTATATTATATACACACAAACACTATAGTTAGTAATTTTACACATTAAATCATACCCTCTTTGACACATAGCACACCAAAGCCACGTGCCTCGACACCTTGAGCCAGATAAACAATAAGATGCAAAATAGAGAAAGATGCCTCCTTTTCCCACTATATATATATTCATGTTCTCATACAATAACACCAATCAACTATTTCTTCATAGAAAGGTTTAGAAAGAAAAGTGCAAAGTTTCAATTTCACGCTTCAGCATCTTCTCAAAAATGCATGCTTAGCTTCAACAATATCATAATAACTTCACAAGCTCAATACTTCTTTTAAAATTGTTCAAGCTAGCGAGGTATGTTTTTCTCCCCCTTTTTTTTTCTTCTCTTTATCCTCATTGTTCATGTAAGTGTCTTATATTCTTCTTTGTGTTTATGTGATTTGAATGTTTGCTAAGAAAATCTCGTGGTTCATGATGTTGGTAAAGTAGCAATGGATAATGAGGGTGAAAAAGGTTGTTTTGCTTGGATAACTTTCTTAATAGTTATAAGTGAGAGAAAGAAAATATGATTTTGTTTTTCAACTTGTTTTGTGAAGTGGAAAAACTATAATGAAAATTGTAGAAATTGATTTTTATTGTTAGAGAGATTTGATTTATTTGATGTTGCTGGTATCTTTCTGTTTATATTTATTGAAAATGTTGTTCAAAAATATTTTTTAGAGGAGTGGAAAAATATGCTTCCTTAAACATTTATGCATCAATCGAATTAATTATTATTTTTTAATTAAGTTACCTTTGACTAGGGGAAATAAATAATTTCAATTTACCAGAAAAAACATACGAAGCATTCACTAATCATTAACTCTGTCAATACAATTTTTTTTTATATGTCACTAATAACTTTTTCTTATAATTCATCATAATATATATATATTACTTCACATGAGTGTAGCAATTAAGAAGCATCAATAGTCTTTGTTTTGTATATTCTTATTATAATTATAATATTATATTAATTAGGTACACCATATCAACTAAAATTTTTCCTTCACACCAAACGAGGACCATATCTTGAATTGCTCCTCGTATGTATCTAAATGTTAGATCTTTATCAACTTTTTGGTCCATATCCTAAGAGGGGTGTCTTTTATATCATACCATATTAACTATACATATTAAATTAATTACAAGGTGGGAACCTTGAACAAAATCTCACCCACACACCCACATGCACATGAATTTTCTGGGTAGACTTTTTCAAGTATATATCTTTCTGGGAAAATATAATCAAGTGCTCTTTTTTCCAACTTTTGATCATGAAAAGTTGAAAAAGAAGATGCTTAGTTAACATGAAGAGAAAAAAAAGGGTGTGAAAAAGTTTTGGAAATTTAAAAAACTGAAAATTCCATGGATGTGACAAAGGAAGGGAACATGTTCTCTCATGCATGTGCTGAGACAAAGAGTTAAAGGAAACACTTAAGATTGTTGCTTTTATTCATTAGATTCCAATTAGAAACATTCCATGAATCCTCCATATATGATCATGCATGCTTCTGAGTTGTTTGGTTGTTAGAAAACCTCCATTAAGTGGCCCCATGCTGCATGTGATGATGCATATATAATTTCCCCACAATAGCTATGAAACTAAGAAACACCATTATATAATGCTCTTATTCTTTTTTTTTTCTTTTTAAATGGTGGATGATGGAATTCGAACCCATTAATAGAAAGGGTCTATACTAATGGTGTGGTGTGTGACGTGATATATATATATATATATATATATATATATATATATATATATATATATATATATGTGTGTGTGTGTGTGTGTGTGTATATATATATATATTATTTATTGATTCTGCTTTAAATTGCTAAAATATTTGTATTTGATATTTTTTTAAGTAATAAGTTATTAAAAAGTATTGATAATATTATTTCTTTCTTTGATTTTTATTTTTTTTAAATTATTTAATTAATATACAAACAATACTAACGGTGATGTATACTCTTTGGGTATTAATTTTTACCCATGTTATTTTAATTATAGGTTCCTCATTTAGGAGTATTAGAATATTAAGAATAAGAAAAGAAATATAGATTAAACATTTAATTGCAAAATTGTATGAAATAATCGCAAAAATTAATCTTTTAATATCAATCAAATGTTGTTTTATAATATTTAGTATATAAGTCATGGCTTGGTTCATGTTTTCCTCCCGATAATTTTCTTAATGAATCATTCTTTTTTCTTAAAAATATTCGCTGGCTAGCTGCATTCCTTTAATTATACACTGTTAATTATTAATCAAGACAACAAGGCTACATTAATTGAAATTAAACAGAAAAAAAAAAAAAAACACTTAACTAAATAAAT
>Ga0214544_1006424_pt1 | contig 21693 bp, 8 predicted proteins | sample CNSS3metaG_FD_160074 | JGI IMG/M metagenome (GOLD analysis project Ga0214544, IMG submission 160074) | Root nodule microbial communities from cowpea collected in UCLA plant growth center, Los Angeles, California, USA - CNSS3 | ecosystem: Host-associated > Plants > Roots > Nodule | place: USA...
CATAATTTTGTTTACTAATATATATATATATATATATATATATATATATATATATATATATAAGGTAAAGTTTAGCGGGTACAGGTATCCACGGGTACGGATACTATGATACCCGTATCCGCCCCGTTAACATGCAGGTATCAAAAATATCCAAACCCGCGGGTAGCGGGTATCCATTTTTAATATTCATTTCCTACCCGTTACGGGTTTTATTCGCAGATACCCGCGGGTACGGATTTTTTTGACATCCCTAATCAAAACTGACATGACCATCTATGCTTGTATATTCAATTATAAATGTTAAACGAAATATTCATTATTTCAGTTCATAAATTTAAATTATTATCATATTAATATATTCGCATACTTATTGTAAATGAAAAATATTTTATTATAAAAAATAGAAATAATTTGGTATACCTACTTTTATAAAAAAATATAATAATATCTTTATTATTTAAGGATATTTGTGAATATAATTATGTCTCTATTAGTCAATAATATAACTACAACCCTATGATTTAAAGATACTTTTAATTTATTTTAATATTATTAAACTTTTTATTTAAATATTATATTACATAAATATAGCTATACATAAATACAAATATATTTATAAACAGATATATCAATTTGAAGACTTGAAAGTAACAACATTATAAAACTAACTTATAACATAATTAATCAGACTTTTAGACTTTTACCGTAACTTTTATAAAAATCTAATTTTGTTAACAATCTCTTGTTTTTTACAACTTTTATACGAATTGTATCATAACAAATATTTATAAATAAATGTTACACACATAAGAAGGCTTCAATATAACAAAATCAACTATAAATATAAGAAAATTATGTTCGGGTAAAATCTTCAAAATATCCTTATCTTATATTTTGACGGCTACTAAAAAACATGGGTTTTTGGTCTCTTTTTATATTGTAAGTGTTGTGTTACATGTTTAACGGAAATATTGTATATTGACTGCCAAGTTATTTATACATATCGACTCATAAGTTATCAACTATAAATATATACTATTAAAAAATTTTATATTACGTGGGATATTTTTTGTAAATTTTTTAAAAAATATTGTAAGAAAAAAAAATTTCCTATTATTTTCTTTTAAGAATCTTAATTGGCAGATAATTCCTTCATGGATAATTATTTTCTACAAAATTATAAATTTTGCAAGTATTTCCTATAAAATTTGTTGTGAAAAGTGTTTTATAAAAAATATTTTAAAAAAAATTGACAATAATTTTCTACAAAATGTTTTTCATAACAAAACTTATAATTATTTTCTAAAAAAAAAATAAAACAAAAGTGGCAGAGAATATTAATATTTTTAGTAGTGATAAGAAAATTATGTTCATGTGAAATCTTCAAAATATCCTTATGTTATGTCTCGAAACTGATCCAAAAGCATGGATTTTCGGTCTTTTTCCATATTTCAAATGTTGTGCTACATGTTTAACAGGAATACTATATATTGACTGACAAGTTGTTTATGTATATTGACTAACAAGTTATTTACGAAAGGAATAATGCGTCCGGGAAATACTATGGTTGATAAAAAACATTGTATTTTGAATGTACCCGGCCGAATCTAGACTACATTTAAGCTTAAGTCGGCTTTGATTAGATAAACGAATAATGTTAGATAAATAAAATCAATAAAATGGATAAATGCAGTTGAATTCGGATAGTAGGTTAAAACTTTATGGATATTGACTTAACCCGAATTTAATATTTATATTTTAAATTTTTAAGTTTTAATTTTAAGATGACACTATTTTGTTAAAATTTAGTAGTAAGTTATTTAAAATCATAGTCCATTATAATAATCATTATTAAAATTGTATATTTTTTAGTTAAAGATTCACTATATTTATGTTATGTATTCAAAAATAATATATTGTATTAAAATTTTTTAATTTAATACAAAATTTGCAATATGAAAAAACCTACCAAATTACTCGTAACCAAAACAACCCGAATCCAAACAATTCGATAAATTAAATGGTCATATATGAATTTTAAAATATTAAATTTGGGTTATATTGAATTGGTCAACTTGGATTCAAATCTGGTCTAATCCGACCGATGTTTGAATAAATTGACGAATTAATTCTGTTATGTGACTCATTTGAAATATTATGATGGGCCAAATTGTGATTTAATAAAATATAAGGACTTGTTGTGATAATAAAATAAAATAAAGATAAAATAAAAATCAAATAATCAACTTGATGGATGTTGATTTATAAAAGGGATTGAGATTCTATCTATGGTCACAAGGTTCTTTCACAGTAGGCCATCAAGAACGTGTGAGAGGAGAAAGAAAGACAAAAGAGATAGATTGAGAAACGATGATTGGAGAACAGACAAATTGAAGAACGCATCTAAGGGTGGGCAAAAAATTTAGTTTTTCTAATCCGCTCTCTTTTTAATTTGTTTTGCTTCGTTAATAATCCATTCAATCAAATATGGATTTTTCTTTTATCTGTATTTTATAATTTTTTCAGATCGGATTTTTTGTTTTAGTTATATAAATTTAAAAATTTAAAAATCCAAATTTTAAATAAGATTATATTCAGATAAAAGAAATAATCTGAACCTAATTTCAAAGCACATGTCTCTGATTAAAAATTTTGAGAACCCTAAATCCTCTCCTCTGCTACTTCTTCTGTGCTTCACCCCCAAAATTTTGAGAACACTACGGTTGATTGATTCAAGGTATCTAAATCTCTTCTCTCTTCTCCATTCCAACAATGTTGCTTGTTTCTCCTCTGTTTTATCTAGTTTTGATTCATTCATTTGTTTGATTTGGTTTTAGAGAATGAACCATACTACTGCATTTTGATCGACACTGCGTTTTGATCGAGATCGATACCAACACTGACTACAACGTTGTTATCCCAGGTCTGTTTTCTCTTCCTTTCTTTTTTCACTTTCACGACTCAGGTTTGGTAGGACAACTTGGTCTAGACAAAGCTTACTGGAAATAGGCAGAGCAATACTCTTTGCTTTATAATAAAAAAAAGATTGAACATTTTTTAAATTGTTAAGCTGTGAGTTTGCAAGTGCAATGTAATTTCACCCCGTTCAAGAATCGTAATGAGGTTATGCTGATTATGGTGTTGTTAGGTTATCTCTATGAGAACGACATAGGCAAATTTGTAGGGGATTTTGAAGAATGTTATAGGAAGTGTTAGTTTATCCATCTTTGAATCTATCTATGTTGTTTAAATTTTTTCATTGCGCTTTTTCTGCGTATAAAAGTTTGTTTCTTGTGAAGACCATCTGGGTTCTTCTTGCCATTGTTTCTGTACATGCATTGTTCTGTCATATTTTATCATGTGCAGTTTGTTAGATATTTATATACAATAATGGTCTGTCGTAAACTAGACCATATAGTTGACCTGTAAACTACCAGAAAAAATATTAAAAACCTATTAATGAGATAAAGCCTTTACAAAATACTATTAGCACAATATTTCAGCACTTCAATTTGATAATAAAGCAAAATAATAAATCTCAATAATAAAGTGTAATATGTCATTATAACTAAATAAGATCAAATTGTACGAGTGGTTAAATTATATATAAGTTCATAAGAATGCAAGTTATTCCAAATAAAACATTTTAACAAGCAATTAATTTCTTCAAATATCAGTTAAGTAATGGTAAAATGCTTCATTGTAGCTATAGAGTCAATGATGAGCAAAATCTACAGTTGATTTCACATTTGTCGAGTTCTGATTTGGGAGTTTATATAGGTTGTGTAAGATCCGAGAAATTTAATTAATTAATTAATAAATGTGGCTAGTGGGAGCCCTTATGACAATTAATGTTAGCTCTTATGACGTGTAATATTATTAGCTCAAGTGGTTGAGAGTATTTAGGTATGTTGAAAGGACTTGGGTTTGAGTCTAGTGTATGTCATTTGTGTGTTATTTTTAATTGTTTATTATTTTAATAATAAACTGCTTGATCATGATAAGTAATAATAAAATCCTAGATTTATAGGAATTATCACGAAATATGAATTGGTTAAATGGTTGGACATTGTCTTGATAATTAAGTTGTTGTGGGTTCAAACCTTGGCTATCATAATTTGGCCTTGACTTGTTTGTGTTTTGTTATTTTTTTTTTTTTGGGTTTTGCTAGGTTAGGGAAAACCTAGAAACACTAGTAAACGTCAGAGAAACCAAAGAGGTATGGAATAATCAATTAGAGTGCAATGAATTCACTTGTTAATGGTGTAAATTAATATTTTCGTTTTTGGTGAGTAAATGACAATTATTAGTCTAATAATTGGGAGAGGAAGGAGTGTTAGGAAGGGGGAAGAGTGGAATTTCGTGTAGATTGTTGGAGAGAGTTCTGAAGGACACTAGAACATGAGAAAGAAGAGTGTAGAGAGACTTCTGCAAAGGTTAGAGAAAGACTTGGAGCTAGATCAATGGTGGTGCAAGAAGGACTCTAGGATTTCCAATTGGAGCAAGGAATACAAGGTTAGGGGAGTTCCTTTACGTATGTATATGTTCTGCAATTATTTTCGTGTTATACTGCATAAATATGATGCCTTTGCATGATCAAAATCTCTCTAATTATGTTGTTTTTTGCATTTTTGAAAAATCTCCAGAAACCGCCTCGTGACTTCGAATATACCGCCAGGCGACGCATGAGAGTTAACCCAATTTTGGGTTTTTTGTGATGAACCGCCTAGCGGCAAGGGTGACTCCACCAGGCGACACGAACACTGTGCAAAAAAACGCTATTTTTCGTACTTTTTGCGGAGCAAGTATCGCCGGGCGCTGGTTTCATGCTGCCAGGTGCCACCGATTTTTTTAGTCTGCGTAGTTTTCGTAAAACTGCGTTTCTCGGTTCATTAACCGTCAGATTTAGGTGAAATTTTGTAAGGTGATTCACAACATGTTGTTCTTCACTTTGGATGGTGGAGATTTGAATTGGATGCCTGTAGAGGGAGATATACGTTACTCATGATTGGTTGTTTGAATTCCCTAATAGTATGATTACTAATGGATGACTAAGTGTGCTTAAGTGCTGGTATGGCCTTGATTTGTGTATGTGTGTGTGTGTGTGTATATATATATATATATATATATATATATATATATGATTGATGAGTATGTTTTTGGTAGTGCTTGCTGAGACATGTTGAATATATGAACCTATATATGTTAGCTCGAATGTATGATCTTATAAATGTGTGAAAAAGGTCACTATTGATGATATCACTATGACCGAGTGTTGCATAATCATGACGGGTTTTGGGAAATTATGGGAACATGATAATCATACTTTAAATGTAATGGAATTGCGAGGGCATGCGTAATAAGTATATAGCCTTAATTGTGTCTTATGTGGGGTATGTGAATTGTAAACATGCAAAGGATTAGGAAAATGAGAAGGGGAAAATAAAGTGTGTGTTGGAATTGATTTAAAAGGTAAGTATATATGAATTATAAAAGAGAGGAATGTGTGCTTATACTTGAAAGATGCATATGTATTATGATGTTGTAATTTGGAATATATGAATGTGTATGTTTATTTCTAGATGTTTGAGAATTAAATGGTTGAATTCTAGGAAATGAATTAGAGTACCTAAAACTAGTAGTGTCACATTACTGGTGTAGCGCCTAGCAATGTAGAGTGGACCGCCAGGCGATAGTAGGAAACAAGGATGTCGGATGAGTTGTGGCACCTGACGGTGATGTGGAACCGTCAGGCGGTCTGTACTGTCATTTTGCCTAGCGACGCTTAGGCTACGCTAGGCAATGGTGTAGTGGTAGGGTGTGTTGTGGTATGTTTTGCACGACTTGTTGTGTTGGTCCTAGTTTGGGATATGCTTGATGTTGTCATGAGCGGGTAGGTTCATGACTGGTGATGAACACGTGATGATATGAGCGGGGAGGTTCATATCCTGCTACTCTCGTGTGAGGATACGAGCGAGGTAGGTTCGTATGTTCCGTGCTCACACATAAGAGATGTTGCGAGCGTGGAGAATCATAGTTGGTGGATCACGTGTGTTGGACTACGGACGGGGAGGTCCGTAGAGTTGGACTACGAGCGGGGAGGTTCGTAGAGTTGGACCACGAGAGGGTAGGTTTGTGGAAGCATTGGAATCCCTGAGTCCAACTTGAGTATGTACCTTGTGTAGTGTAATGTGCTTTTGTTGTTTTCGTTATCATGCTGTGATGTGAGACTTGGATCAGGGGATGTTGTGCCATGAGCGAGTAAGTTCATGGATGGTGGTGAGCACATGATGATATGAGCAGGGAGGTTCATATCCTATTACTCTCGTGTGGGGATACGAGCGAGGTAGGTTCGTATGTTTTGTGCTCACACTTGAGAGATGCTGCGTACAGGGAGGTACGTAGCTGGTGGATCACGTGTGTTGGACTACGAGCGGGTAGATCTATAGAGCAGCACTACGAGCGGGGAGGTTCATAGAGTAGGACTACGAGGGGGGAGGTTCGTAGAGGTAGGACCACGAGCAGGCAGGTTTGTGTGAGCATCATAATTAGAGGCTAACTATTTGTGTGTTGTGAAGGTTGAAAAGCCTTGGGGATTAAGGTCTTGGCCAATAATTAACTAGAATAAAATAAATGGGTGTATCTTGATTTTTATTAACTTATGTGACTGTTTATGAGCTCACCCTATCTGCTTGTGTTTGGCGATGATCGTGTAATGCGTTACACGGGAGCAGATGACGTTGCAGGTGGTGCTAGTGAGGCATAACATCAGAGAGGGTTAGCTGGAAAAAGCTTGTACTGGAGTTTTATCATTATTGTTTTTATGAACTTTATAAACAATGTTTTACTGATTTGTGAATTTGGATACTGTATTGGAGTTTCATAAATTATGGATTTTTGGATAACTTTTGATTAATAAATGTTTTAAAATGTCCCACGTTTTTGGGAAGCGAAGTATAATAAATGAGGTTTTCATCATATTTCTTAATTTTATTACTTAAATTAGTAATATCCGACCAGGATGTTACAAGTTTATATGTATTTACTGAGTTTATCATATTCTATCCAAAATGGATTTAATAGGGTTAACTCAATTTTATAAAATTGATAGAGTTAACTTGAGAGTTTGACACACAGACACTTCTATACAGTTTGCTTCAATAATTTTTGTCATAATGTTTTGGTTAAATAATGAAACATTTATTTGTTTTTGTTTATGTTATTAGTGTTATTCTCTAAATATGATTTTACGCTAAATTTTTAGATAGTGCCAAACGCATTGACATCTATCATACTCGCCACAATATTAGTACATCCACTGGTTTGAGTGATCCAGCTGTTGCCACTGGTATATTTGAGCTTGTCTGAGCCTGATACACTTGATGATGACCTAGTAAATGACTGGGCAGCAAACCTTGGTGATGATGGCTTATGGGGAAATAATGCACTAGCAATGACTGGGGTGTGCTTTTTATCTATTTTGTTTTGCTTCTCTTTAATTTGATAATATGATATTTACTATTGGTTGCAAAGTATATTCCCTTCTCACTCTATGCACATGTATAGTGCATAGAGTGCACAATGTAATAATTTTTAACTAGAATGGATAGAACAACAAAACTAGATGTCTTTTAAAACAAATTTATCCGCTATATGAGTTTCTGAAGTCTGTATTATTTAGAAGAATAGAAACAAAGCAATGAAAAATAGACTGCATTCATTGGGCGAGAGGATGGAATATAAAATAGTGAAATAGTCCATTAGGATAAGTACAAAAGTGCCCCCTCAATTCCTAAAATGTGACTCGTGATGGTGATATGAAATTGCTCATATTATTCTTTTGTTAAATTTTAAAACACAAATTTTGTTATATTCTTTCGTTATTATTATTTGTTTGTGTTATGTAAGAGTAACGTAAGAAGAGATAGAGAAGAACCTTGCACTAAGAAAAGCAGAGAAAACTTAGAAAACTAAAACTGAGTTCAAATGAAAAAGAAAAGGTAATAGCAAGTAACTTGAATCACAAATTCTTGCAGTTTCTTTTAACTCAATTAAAGCCTCTTATTATTTATATTTTACACTTTTATTATTTTTAGGACAGGAGACTTTCAAATTGTTGATAGTAACTTGGTTATCTTTTCTTATCAGAAATAGTGGTAGCTATTGCTATTCAAAGTATTGCAAATATGGATGAAGATGATTGTTCTGTCTCAAAACCAATTGAGCATGCACTTTCTACTCCATCAATTGTTAGCGGCTCTGTAAATATGGGACCCCCTTCTCATGAGGGATAGAAAAATCGATCAGAAGCTTGTAATCATTTCATTCAACTAGAACCAAAATCGGATAAAAGGGCCCAATGCAAGTATTGTGATATCCTTATTCGATATGAGAAAGGAACAACTGCAATGTGTAATCATGTGTTGAGATGTCCAAATAACCCCAATAAAGAAGTAAACAAGAGACAAAAAGTAGGTTCATCTTCAACAATTGATGGAAATATTAGCTCTCCTTCTTATGGTAGATTTGACCAAGAACTTTGTCAAGAAGAATTGGTAAAAATGTTTGTGGAAGTTGAACTCCCCTTTCGATTTGTAGAGCATGTTGCTTTTAGGAGGTATTCAAATGCTTTGCAACCAAGATTTAAGATCCCATAACGTTATACCATATAACGAAATATTGTGACATTATGGAATGCAAAAAAGATATATTTGAAGGATTTTCTTTCTCAACATTGTCAAAGAGTTTGTCTCACTACTGATGCATGGACTTCACCTCAAAATCAAAGTTATATGTGTTTAACAGCCCACTTCATCGACAATGATTGGAATTTGCATAAAAGGATTTTGAATTTTCGTCAAGTAATAAGTCATACCAGAGAGGCCATGGCTAAATTTGTTTAGTCATGCTTACATGAATGGGGGTTGAGTCGTGTTTTGACCTTGAGAGTAGATAATGCTACATCAAATGACACGGGAGTTCAACACTTGAAGAAAAGACTATTGTCTTGGAATAACTCGATTTTGAAAGGAGACTATACTTATATGCGTTGTTGTGCACATATTTTGAACTTAATTGTGAGTAGTGGTCTAAAAGAGATTGATAACTCTGTTTTAAGAATTCGTGTTGCAGTGAAATATATTAGATCATCTCCTTCTAGATTTATGAAATTCAAAGAGTGTGTTGAAAGACAAAAGATTGAATATAAATGTCATATTTGCTTGGATGTTGAAACAAGGTGGAATTCAACATATTTGATGTTAGATGTTGCTCTCAAGCGTAAAATGGCATTTGCTGAGCTTGAGTTTTATGATACATCATTCAATTTGTGGTTGTATTATTTCTTTTTGTTCAATTTAGTCCCGATATTTGTTATTTTTGTTCAATTTAGTCCCTATATTCGTTATTTTTGTTTAATTTAGTCCCAAATTTTGTTAAAATAGAACCATTTAATTTTTAAAATTGACATTATTATTAGTTATTTTTTAAATTCAATTATAAATTATAATATTTAATTATAAATTCAATATAATTCTTAAATTTAATTGTTAAATAGAATATAATTATTAAAATTTTAAAAATATATATTAACATTTGTGAAATTGACATTTAAATCTAAAATATTTAATATTTTTATTGCATTTTAGATATTAAAATCTAAAATATTTTATATTTAAATGTTAATTTTACAAATATTAGTTTACTTTTCTAAAATATTTTGAATATTTAAAATATATTTAAATATCAATTTTAAAAGTATTTTAGAATATAAATATTAGAAAAAAACATTTTATAATTATATTCTTATAATATTTTAAATAATTATATTCTATTTAGCAATTAAAGATAAGAATTTTATTCAATTTATAATTAAATTAAATAATTTATAATTGAATTTAAAAAATAATAAATTCAAATGTCAATTTTAGAAAAAATATTAATATAATTTGTATAAAAGATATTAAATTTAGTGTCAATTTGAAAGGGACAAAATTGATTTATTTTAACAAAAATTGGGACTAAATTGAACAAAAATAACGAATATAAAGACTAAATTAAACAAAAAAATAATACTACCATAAACTTACATGTGACATTAACATTGACACGTGGCACAACTGTAACTTGACACATGAACACTTTTTTTGAAATTAAAAAAACTAGTGTTATACTCGTGTACGGGGTGTTGTGTCTTTTCTTTTTCTTTTAGTTTTGTATTTGTAAAATAAAAATATATTAGTTATATTTGGAATAATAATAAATATTAGAGATAGATATTATTAAAATTAAGATGAATCACTCTTATTTTAACCTTTGTTATTATGGTTTTTTGGGGGAGTATTTTAAAATTGGTTACAAATAACTTTAGATATTTTGTTACTTGGAATAAAAACATGTTATATTTTTTAATAGATTACTTTAAAATTGCTTACAAATAATTATAGATATTTCGTTAGATGGAATAACAAAATATTATGTTTTTTAATTGCTTACTAATAAATAAATTGGTTACAAATAATATTATGGTTATTATTATTGTGATATTTATGTATTAAAATGTCACATTATTAATTACTATAATTTTTGGAGGGATATATTAATTAAAAGTTTAAATATAGTTGTAAAAGTGAGAAATTGTTTTTTCAATATTTTGGAATACAAAATTACAAAGATTGAAAGAAATATATGGAAAATGATATTTTAAGGGAGAAAAAACTGTTTGGTGAATTTGTTTGTGTTCAAAGAAAAAGTTTAACCCCAAGTTGAAAATGGAAAGTCAACTTTATGACTGTATCAAGAGGATTGTGCACTAAAGACTTCTGAGATTCGTTAGTGTATTTTTATCCTGAAAAATAAGTGTGTTTGTCTATAATATGAAAATGCATTAGATTGAAAGACTATGGTTAATTCAATATTTGTATGCTATATTTAAATAAAAAAAATGATATTTAAGTGTTATAATTATGTATAATTATATATAGTATCTAAATATAAATGTATTTTCTTTAGATTATAAAATTATTAGTGACGTGTAGTTAAACCATATAAAAAATTGAGGTGCAATTTACCCTTTTCAATATAAAAGGTAGACATAAGATATTTTAGGGATGCCAAACAAAATATATAAATATATATATATATATATATATATATATATATATATATATATATAAAGATGATTTTCTCTTTTGTGTCTACATTTCATAATTCCAATTTTACCTTTACAATGTAATTATTTGTTAAATTTTTAAAAGTTAACGGTTACTTTTACAAATTTTTATAAAACTATTTACTTATGTCCTTCTTCTTTTTTCTCCTATTCATCAACAATTATTTTCTCATATTTTCTCCATACATTTAACTTTATTTTTGATAAATATCATTTTATTTTTTTTATTAACTTAATAATATTACAATATCATCAACTACTAACATAATATCATGCATATTCAAAATATGTGTACACACAGACGCGATAGCTCCTGTATATATGCTAGTAATAATAAGAAAAATAACAACCACAAAAATAATAATGATAATTATTATAATACTAATACAAAATAATAGTACTATTATTAATAACATTAATATTAATAATAAAAGTAATAATAATACTAAATATTTATTAATACTAATATTAACACTAACACTATTATTATTATTATTATTATGGATCCTGTAAAGAAGAATAATAGCATGAAAACAATTAAATAACTAATCACAAGTATTCTTGATAATAAATTAATTAAAAATAAATAATATCTATTTCAGAATAATAATAATAATAATTTTTTTTAATAATAATGTTAATAATAATACTAATAATACGTACGGATATGATACATGTATTAGATATGTCACATATCTGATACATTGATACATTTATTTTGAAAATAATAAGATCCAATACGTGATAGATACATTATATATGAATAGTAAACAGTGTATAATAATTCTTAAAAACATAATAAATATAAGATTGTTATTGTGCTAATCCACATTAAACCATATGTATTAAAGTCTTCAACATAAAAAATTATAAATTATTGTTATCATAAAAATACCACTACTACAATAAAACTTTTAAATAATGACCAATTTTAGTAACAAAAAATATCTTAGAGACTAATTTTCTAATTAGAGACCAATTATTTTAGTAGTCAAAACATTGGTAGTTAATGTTAGTGACTAATTTAGAAACTAATTTATAATAAAAATTATTTTAGTTATCAATTTAGAAATCAATTATAATTGTTCGAACTATTTTAGTTGCCAATAGTGTTTAGTTTATAAATTGGTACATAAATTGATCACTATAGTGACTAATTATTTTTTGTCACTAAAATTGATCATTATTCAACAAATTTCTCATAGTCCCTACTACGACTTTGTAAATGAGATACTTATATATAATTATTTAATGAATTAATATTTGATTCTTAGATAGCCTTGTTATTTAATTATTATTTTAGTATTAATTTATTGCTTTGGAAATAAAATTTAAAATATTTTTGTATTAGCTGACGTAGAATGCCTCTTCGGATGTTAGAATAAAATTTTTGGATTGTGTAAAAATTTATTTGTGAGGTTATACATAGTATGTAAAAGCATTTTTCAACACCTATTGTGGAATTTTAAATATAACACTTAAATTAAGAATTACATGATATGATAAAGTTAAAATTTTTGAATTTTGTGTATATTTTTATAATAATAATCATTTAACTGAAAATAAGCAGTATTTTTTATTATTGATTTCTTAAAATTAATGTAGTAGATCATATTGATCTTAGTAGTCGTTTGCATTACTTTGTTGAATTATTTTTTATTAATAAGAATAACATTAATTGATGAGAAGGTAGAAGTTGAAGTGTTTAAATATTTTAGTATTTAGAATATTTTTAATTAGTTATTATTGTATGGTTAAAATTGAGTTATTATTCTTTAGTTATTATTGTTTAGTAGACCAACATCAAATAAAAAATGTGTTTGCTAAAGTATTATTTCACGATCGATTTTTTTCAGTTTTCTTTTAAACTTAGATTAAGAAAATTATTATAATTATAATTAATTTTAAACAAATAATTTATTTATATAATTATATTTAAGTGTTATAATGGTTTATAATTATATTTATATATATATATAATATTTAAAAAATGGTAATAATTTTTTATTATACTAATAATAAGTCTACTATTTATTAATGTTAATAATACCAATATTAAACAATGTTCTATGATTAAAATTTATAATTAATTTTTTGAATTATATATTACATTAAAATGAAATATATATACACAAATCATTGTTAAAATAAAATATAGGTATATTATGCATTATGGATCTATACAAAATAAAAATACAAAACCATTAAAATCTGTTAACAGAAACATAGACATAAAAACTTAAACGAATATTTAAAATGAATTAACCATATAAAAAAAAAAATTAAAAAAAATATAAATATATATATATATATATATATATATATATATATATAAATAAAAGATCTAGAAATCTGTGTACACGGATTATATCTGATATAAAATATAATATAAAATGTAAGTATATTATGGATTATGGATTTGTACAAAACAATAATAATAATAATAATAATAATAATAATATTATTATTATTATTATTATTATTAATAATAATAATAATAATACAAAATATTAGCAATAATATTAATAATAATAAAAAATAATTATTATTATTGTTACTGATCTATAATATTAATAATAATAATAATAATAATAATAATTATTATTATTATTATAAAAATAATAATAATAATAATAATAATACTAAAAATAAGAATAATAATAATAATATATTATTACTTAGTTGTAGTAAAATATTATTATTGTATAATTAAAATTTATAATTAAACTTTGAATTATATATGAAATTGTAAGGATAAAAAGTCAGTATATTGTGTATTATGAATATGGTACAAATCAAGAATATAACACCAAATTTATGATATTTTTTTTAATAAAAATATAAATATAAAAGTTTAAATTAATATTTAAAATAAATTAATCATATGAGATCATAAAATATGAAGTTAAACATAAATTAATCTAATAATTTCTAATCAAAGTTATATATATATATATATATATAAAATATAATATAATATAATATAATATAATATAATATAATATAATATAATATAATATAATATAATATGTAAGACAGTGAAATGTAATTTTCGTTAAAAAGTTAAAAATTAGAACAATATGAAATGCATATATAAGTTGTTGCTAAAATCAAATATAAGAATATTATTCATTATGGATCCTGAATCTCGTATAAAATAATAATAATAATAATAATAATTATTATTATTATTATTGTGTAAATATACTGTACATTATGAATTCTGTACAAAATAATAATAATAATAATAATAATAATATAAAAAAACTTAAATAATTATTCATCTTTTTGCAACAAAATAATTAAAAATAATAATATTATTTTATACTAACATTTTAAATAAAAATAATAAAGTGTAATAAATCTTTCTAATTTTCAATAAATATAAATTCAACCTCCAATTAGTATTAAAATATTAACTTTAATAAATAAATAAACAAAACACTAGAATATAACCATTGATTAGATTTATAATAACAAACAATAATAATAAAAATAACACTAACAAATCGAAGAAAAGTATTAAAATAAAAGATAATTATTGAATAAAATTATAATATCAATGATAAATATATTGCAAATTAAGGAAGAAAATGTGAATTGAATTCTTGATTTTTTATAACCTCATGTTATTTTTAGAATACATATTATATATTATGAATACTGTACAAAACAACAACACCAATAACAATAATAGAATCACAATAACATTAAAATAATATTAAATATTTGTTAATCCAATTAATATTAATAGTACTACAAAAAAAATATAATAATAATAATAGAACAGTAAGCATATTTGTTGACATTAATATAATAGTGTAGATATAATGTAGATTATATATCTCGTACCATATAATAATAATAATAATAACACTAATATATTGTGTGTTATACCAATACTACTACTAATACTACTACATAATAGGCATATTGTGGTTGATATTAATGTAACAGTGTAAACATATTGTAAATTATAAATTCCGTACAAAATAATAATAATAATAATAATAATAATATGAAATAATTAAATAATTAATCAAGGTATTTTTTTAATAATCATTTACAATATAATCATTTATCCATTCTTTTAAAAATTAAATATATTAATAATAATAATATTAACGACGATACTAATACTACTAATATCCTTATGATTAAAACTAAATTAATACTAAAATTGACATTTTAAATGAAAGTACTAAAATATAATAGATATTTCCAATAAATACTAATTCAAATTTTAAATTGTTGACTAATAATTAAAGGAATAATTTAAAATAATATATATTTATTTATTCAAATAATAATAACAATAAAAATAATTATAATAATTATAATAGTATTATCGGTTACCTAATAAAAACTCCATTCTTAATTAAAGAAATGTAAAATAATTAGTAAAATTAACTAATTTATAAAAAAAATTAAAAATTAATCCTATAATTATTAATTACAGTTGTATAAATTTAAAAAACGTCTAAACATATGGAATAAAAAAAAATCCGTTCATAATTAGATAATTAAAAACAATTAATAAAATTAATTGATCAATTATTGAAATTTCTTTTAGAAACAAATCATATAACTATGAATTGTAAAAATAAATGTTTTAATCCTTTAAAACTATTTTCAAACATATTTCAAAATAAAACAATTATTACTTTGAAGTAATAAAATATAATAAATATTTTCAATAAATATTAATTCAATATTTATTGACTAATAATTAAAGAAATAATTTAAAATAAAATAAAATAATTAATTCAAATAATAATAACAAAAACAATAACAATTATAATAGTATTATCAATTACTAATAAAAACTCTATTCACAATTAAAGAAATTTAAAATAATTAATAAAATCAATTAATTTATAAAAAGAGATTTAAAAGTTAATTATATAAATATTAATTGCAGTATATAAATTAAAAGATTTTAAAATGTATGGAATAAAAAATCATTCATAAAAAATTAAAAGCGATTAATAAAATTAACTGGTCAATTATTAAAAAAAATTATAAACAAATCATATAATCATAGAGTGTAAGAAATAAATGTTTTAATCTTTTAAAAAATATTTTCAATCATGTTTCAAAATAAAATAATTGATTTTTTAAGTAATAAAATATAAAATATTTTCAATAAATTTTATTTCAAAATTTGTTGAATAATAATTAAATAAATGATTTAACCGTTAGTTTAAAAACTTCTTTTATTTTTAACAATTATTTTAAAAACTTATTTTAATTAATATTTAAAAATTATTTTAAAAATTAATTATATATTTTTTATTGATTTTAACTCAAATTTTTATAAAATTTAAAAAATCACAACATACAAATGCGACGATTTTGTTCGTTAATAATATAAATAATAATAATAATAATAATTTTATTTAATTAATTTTAACATCTTTTCAAAGTTTAATTAAGTTATGTATTGCTTCAATTAGATTTACATATTTTACATAATTCAAATAATATGCTACGATCTCTTTAAATATCACATTAATGTCAACTTTAAAATCAAAATATTATAGTAAGAACTAATAATAGAAAAATAAAATTGAAATTGAAAAAAAATATTAAAATAAAATATAATTGTTGAATAAAAGTATAATATAAACAATAATACTGATAAATATATTACAAATTAAGAAGATATGAATTGATTATTGATTGTTTTTTAAAAGAATATAATCACTACGATTAAAACAGTGTCTCTCCACTCTAATTATAAAAATAAATTAATATTGAAATTGACTTTTGTAACGGAAAAGTAATAAAATGTAATAAATATTAATTCAAAACTTGTTGAATAATAAATGAAAGAATAATTTAAAAATATATATTTATTAATTCAAATAATAATAACAAAATTAATAATAATTATAATAATATTATCAATTATCAATCAAAAACTCCATCCATAATTAAAAGAATTTAAAATAGTTAATGAAATCAACTAATTAATAATTTTTTTTAAAAATTAATCATATAATTATTAATTTCAAATGTATAAATTTAAAAGATTTTAAAATGTATGAAATAAAAAACAATCTTTTCATAGTTAAAAAAATTAAAAACAATTAATGAAATTAATTAGTAATTATTAAAAAATATTCAGAAAAAAATCATATCATTATTGATTGTATAAACCATTTCCGATTTGTACATATATGAATACAAATCATTACTAAATTGAATCTTTTATTTATAATAACATTATTTCGTATATTTATCTTATATTATTTTAAGAGTAATCATGATATTTTTTGTGAGATTAAAGATTGAATTTTAAGTTATATAAATTCGATTATTGTTTAAATAAATAATTGTGATACCATTACACTTACTTTTTTTTCTTTCTTGAATATGGTTTAAATTGCTATAAAAAGCTATACATAGTTCCATATTCTCTTTTGTGCAGTAAAAATGCAATCATAATTTGTCATTCTCCTTAGTCCTTCAATTTTGTCTTTTTCTCTTTTTGTTAAACCAGATATGATTTCATTTCAATCAATGTACATAGAATACATAAAGTTTTACAATATCATTATAATTCTTTTTTATATTTGAATAAATTGCAGTTGTGTGATCAGAAGTTTGAATATATCAAGTACCCATCAAAGGTTGAATAGCTTTGACTACAATACAACACTTATGTTTGGTCTGTAATCAACTTCGTATTGAACACATATTGCAACAACAACAACCATCTGTAACCAAGTATCATGTTGTTATCCATGAATATTTTTTTTTTTAAAATTGATCTTTTATTGTCCTAGTATATGTAGTTCCTTTTAATATTCTTAGAAAAAAATATAGTTACAATTTTTACACTAAAAATTTGTCAAATTTTCTCGACCTTAATTAATACCTTTAACTGTATTGAAATTGAGATCATAAACAACATAAAAATATTGTCTTCAAATTGCTCAACTAAAACTAATGAATACATCCAACAAATCTCTACTTAAAGGTATACAACATTTTAGATTCAAATTTTGGTCTTTTGCATATTTAGAATTTACTACCTAAACAAAATATAGAATTCTAATGCTACCTCTAGTGAGCTACATTGCATAGTTTTCCAATTCATATGCATACAATTTCAAAGATATAAGCAATATAATATTCTCAAGGACATTTAGCAAGAAAAAGGGAAAAATAAAGTAAATTGTGAGGGTGGATATTCTCCTCCCAGTCTTGTATGAACACACTACCTGACTTTATCTTCACTGAGCTTTGGTGAAGCCTGAAACAACATGTACAAAAAGTATCATTTCACTGCCTGACTTTATCTTCACTGACTTTCTCCTTGACAACCAGAACATTTCATCAAAGCCTCAGACTTAGATCCCTTGTCGTAAACACAAGTATCACAGTACAAAAAGTTTAATTTAGAGGAAATATAAAAGTCATGAATCAAAGTCTAAGACAAAAAGCATTCAAAAGTTCAGGACCTACAATATTGACTACAATAATAACATTGAATTATATCTGAGAAAAAAAATGGACAATAGCACTTGATTGAGCATTCAATTCTTCTTGGATTCTGAATCGACAATCCATAATTCATAATCGAGAGCATTGGATAATCCTTCATAAACCAATATTAGCCACAAAATAAACATTTCACTAAACCACACAACCACGATGACACTAATTTAATAAAACAACAATAGATATCAAGAGATCCAACCAACATTGATCCCAATCCACCCATTTAACCTAGTCTTATTACATTCCACAATTTGGAATGTAAAGCCCAAACAAATTTTGAGAAATCACAAAATAAGAATTTCTCTTTAAAAACAAAAAATAAACGATATGTAGAAATTGCCAAAAAAACACTTAAAAATCAAAACGCGCAGAAGACAATTGAAATAAAAAATAAGAGAAATTGACAAAGGGATAATTGAAAGTGGACAACTTTTCAAGGGGAAACGGAAGGAGGAAGTAATAATAGACATCTTTGGACAAAGGAAGTGATTGTACTTCCTATTTACCATCCCAATAACCTCTAACTTTTTCATAATATTGAGCTGCAACTCCATAATCTTCCCACTGGGGTTCTCCAACTAAATTTCAAAAAATCAAACCAAAAACATAAAAGTTAGCAACTTGAAACCCCAAAATATCACAAAACAAATAACAAAATAACTTAACCACGGTAAAACAAAAAATATGAAAACAAAGGACATCAATTAAGTATTTAACACAGAAAACAAAAATTTAAATTCAAGTTCAGATTCAAAATTTCATAAAGGCCATCATCCCACATAACAAATTTTATCTAATATCCAAGTAATACATAATTAAAATTCAAACAAATGTGCACAAAGAGAAATTTCCATTTCATTTAACTAAAGTTTTGACCTTTATTGGAACATCAAATGATTTTGTAAGACTGACCTTTACTAGGATGAGAAACTCTTCAGATCTACAACAACCTACACACAAAATGTTTAACAAAATGATAGAGCATAAGAATAAATACTATTTGATCAAAATTGAAGAAAAAAAAATGGAACAAGAAAAACATTTATTCATGTAAATGGTGGGAGGAAAGGAAAGAACTTTTACCTGTATTGTCATGTAAAGCCTTCATTAAAAGAAAATTCCTCTAGAACCAACAACCAAAAAGCAAATGTATTAGAAAACTAAAAGCCCATACTATATATACATTATATATACATGACACTAACCCGAATATACCAATAACCACAAAACTTAACCAACTCCTCAACCATAAGCACGAATAATCCAAAAGAAATGTCACTAGGGAGAAGATGAAGTGAGCAGGAAAGGCGAAAATACTGCGAAACCAAAAAAATAAATGGGAAACATTCATCCTAAATGGCAAGTTGAATAAAGGCGAAATGATAATAAGAATAATGAAAAAAATTTAAAATTTCGAACCCACAAGACAAAAATGGAAACTCACTGATGCAACTTCCATGCCAACCACCACGTCCTATGCAAGAGAACTGATACACCAAAATAAATAATACAACTTGAAACAGAGATTGTAATTTGATGGAATCACATAAAGCAAATAAATTTAAAAAATTCGTAAGGGTTTGATGGAGTAAAAGAAAGAAAATAAATTTGATTGAGTAACAGAAAGCAAATAAATTTGATAGAGTAAAAGAAAGCAAATAAATTTGATTGAGTCGAGAAAAGGAAGGAGAAGAATTCTTGAAGGAAATCAAATGTTGTTTTAGTTTCCCAAATGAGAAAATGCTTTGCTAGGGTTTGAAACTTCAGTGGGAGAGAAAGGAGGTAATGTTTACTTTCAGAAATCCGCTTTCAAAACTTTAATCTACTTGAGTCTTTGGTAAGAAACTTCCTCACCAACTTTCTGACTTTGAAAAGAAATTCAATAAAATCATGCACAGTATTCCAATATTCGTGCCATTTCAAACACCTCAACCAAAGAAATCATCTGCTGTGATGGCGCTAATACAAAAATAACGGAAAAGACCATTGACTCTATTATGGAAAACATTTACACACCAAAGCTAATGAAGGTGTGACCACCACCACCTCCTTAGAAGCTCCCTCAAGAAGGATCACTAGAAGCATGTCTAGAGGGAAGTTTTCTATTCCATCATCTTTATCTTTGTTTTGCATCACTTTAGTTTGAATTTCCTAAGTTGGTTTCTAGTTGACTTATTTTGGTTGACTTGTTGACTTTGACCCAAAGTTGACCTTTGACCAAGATTAGAGTAACTTAAACCAATATGCTAATCCTTGTTTGTCTTGTTTTGTAGGTAATTAAGAAGAGTAGAGCATGGCTAGGTAGCACATGGTGATTGGAGCACATGGATGATGTGGAAGAGAGAGGAAACCAAAAAGCATAAAGCAAAAGCAAAAGTAGACATGTAACTTGTTTCCTTTTGCCTTTTTGGTTTATTCCTTAGAAGGCTACTTGGTCTCCTTCCTCTTTTGGCCTAGAATCCTCATGGGAATGCATCCACCAATCATTTTCCTTCATTTGGCCGAGACTTCACTCTAGCATTAGGTTTTTAGGGTTTGCTTATTAGTCCCTTTCATGTTTTGTATTTGCTAAAGGACCCCTATGAACTCCTATTTAAAGGGTGCTCCTTGTCTTGTAAAAGGGTTGACCATTTTGTTATAAACTTTGTGCATTCAACCACCAAATTTTTCGTGAGCTCTCCTTCATAGAAGTGAACTCACCTTTGCCTTATCTTGCTTGCAAGTGGCGGCACCATCACTCATCTCTAGGGTTTGGTTGGCTTAGATCCCCCCCTATGAGTGGCGTGCTTCATCCATTGCTCATCTTTTATGCTTTCCATTTTTAATGTTTCTTCTTTCATTTTGTTCTTTAAGTGTTGTTGAATCCGTGTGTGTGTTAACTTGAATCTGTAACATCCCTAGGGAATATTACTTAGAAATAAATATTAAAATAAATAATTGCATTAAATAGCTATCTCGATAAAAATCCCAACGCGGGAAAATTTCAATTATTTAAGATAGCGCGCCAAAACTCA
>Ga0214544_1006425_pt1 | contig 21691 bp, 16 predicted proteins | sample CNSS3metaG_FD_160074 | JGI IMG/M metagenome (GOLD analysis project Ga0214544, IMG submission 160074) | Root nodule microbial communities from cowpea collected in UCLA plant growth center, Los Angeles, California, USA - CNSS3 | ecosystem: Host-associated > Plants > Roots > Nodule | place: USA...
TGCGTTTGAATCAGGGATGTCAATACGGTTTTAGTCACTGTAGCATTTAAATTAATCTATTGATTAGCATTCTGAATCTGTCTGCCAACCCCCCCTGTGTTTTATTGTTGTGTTCATCTGGAAAATTCGCTTTGAATGAAAATATTGGTCGTTGGGAGACGACTTGGTTCACTTTCATGTACTGCATTTAATATGTTTTAATTTGGTGGGGTACGGCCTCTATCAGTTATGTTATACGAAAAAAAATGTTTTTTTTTTTATCTTTGTATTTATGTAACACAAAGTGTGAAAACTTTTTGTCTCAAGATAAGGCTATTGAGGGTTAGGTGGCCAGTATGGAAATTGGGCTTGGGTCGAATGTGGAAACTAGGCTTAGGGCCAATGTCGAAACTAGGCTTGGGGCCAATGTCAAAATTAGGCTTTGGGGCTAGTGTGGAAATTGGGCTTGAGATGTTAGTGTGGAAACTAGGTTTGGGCCAGATAAAATTGGGCTTAGGGGAGCAATACCACATTGGGCATAGGGCTAGACAAAGCTAGGCTTAGGGGCCGGACAAATTGGGCTTAGGAGCCAATGCGAAGTTGAGCTTCGGCTAGACAAAACTAGGCTTAGGGCTAGATGAAACTAGGCTTGAGGATATATAGGTCATTCAATGAATGAAGATGACCATCAATCCAGGAAACATTGAAGAAGGAAATTCTTGTGTCTTTCTTATTTTCTTCATTTTGAAATAGAAGGATTCGACAACCATTCAAGTGAATGAAAAGGGTTTTGATCCAAAAGTAAAAAGAAATTTTCTTTTTGAAAAAGGATTCAACAACCATTCATATGAATGAAGAGGGTCTCAATCCAAAAGCTAGAAAGATTTTTCTTTTTGAGAAAGGACTCGACAACCATTCATATGAATGAAGAGGGTTTTGATTCAAAAGTGACAATATTTTTTTTTCATTTCGAAAAGAAGAATTATAATGCATGTACGTGATACATGATTATTAAGATATATGTTATGAATTTTGTAGGTTTAAAAGATATTTCTAAGCCAAGATCGGGGGGGTTGAATTAGCTGAGTATTAAAAAATATGTCCAATTAAAACTTATGAAAACCCTTTTAAAACGAATTCAATTGACTAGTAAATTAGAGATGCATTGTTATAGAATCACACTCTTCAGTTGATTAAAAACAAGAAAACAACATATTAAAAGATAAATAAATCAACTTATATTTTGGGAAATTATGCAGAAACACAAAAAACACCAAACTCACTCAAAGAGCATTCTTTATCAAACAAGAATAGCTTCCATCAATATATCCAACCTAGTTGTATTATCGAATAACGTACAAACACATGCACATCTTACAAATATTGATTAATGAGTTTTCTTGATATTTAAATGAAGAACAAGATGAGGGAGAGAGGATTACACATTGACTTTTATACTAGTTCACTCAATACCTGGGCTACATCTAGTTTATCAAGACAACCTGAGCCTGATCATGCACTATATCAAAAGTTTTACAAAATCCCTCAAAGATTACACTTTTGAATAAAGCAAAACGCCAAGATTACTTAATCACACAAGAATCTTATCCCCTACACGGTAAGAATCCCACTTACAAACCTAAAATCACACCAGGAACCACACAAAAGCACAAGAACAACAAAACCTGATGGAGGCTCTCCCTAGCCCACAAAACATGTCTTCTTGTAGCTCAAGCAAGCAAAACTTTGCTCCAAGATATCAAGATCTTCAAACACCAACTAGAAACTGTGTAATCTAGAGAGAGAGAGAGTTTTCCAAATTTGTATCACTATTTTTTGCACTCAAAAAACTCAAGTGTTACTCAACTCTCTAAAAAACCAGCTTATATAGCTTGGTCATAAATGAATTCAAAAGGTTTATTTGTCCGTACAATCTGCTAATTTCACTTGACTTAAGTGAAATGAATCGATTGAATAACAATTCAAACCATTGAATACATTCATACCAGAACTATATGAAGCAAGCTTTTTAACCTATTAAAAACCTTTTTAACAAATTGAAAAGGACATTGATAAATGTTAAGAATAAGTAAATTTGAAATTTGAAATTGACACTTATCATGTATCAAATGGTGTTATTTATGTACAAAACAAACCTCCTTAGCTTAAGATATAGAATGAGATATTGAGAAATAAAGTTTTATGAATTATAATGATATTTTGCTGTTTTGCAGTAAAAATGTAAGAAAATATCAAGTATGCAGTTGAGCGACAATACAAGAGCTTAGCCATAAAAGTAGAAAAGACAGGACAACATATTTGGACTTTCTGGCTAAACACAAGAAATGAAGCCGAGCCTCATTAGGAAACCCTCTTTGCAAGGAAACTTGGAGCCTATATCCATGAGGCTGAGCAGCCAAGAAAACCCTTTCAAGAAAGAAAGGTTGTGTGCTAAGCACCAGGACAAGGGGTTGAGCTAAGAAGGAAATCCATTTGTGAAGTAACCACTGTGGCTGAGCACCAAAAGTTGGGCTGAGCACCACCCAAAAATTGCTATAAATAAATGTAACATCCCTACTAGAAATTACTTAATTAAATAAATCAATAAAAATTGAAATCAATACGACATGATTTTTATTATTCCCAAAAACGAGGGAAATTTAAAATTTACATAATGCGCTTAAAACTCCAAATTACAAATCCATAAAAACACCATAAAAAATTATACAAGTTCCCAAAATAACTTATGAAAACTAAAATCGTAATAAACATAATCAAAATCCTAGCTCAACATCCCTAACCTAGCCCCTCTCTATGTCTCAAGCGTCAACAACATCACTTGTAGCATCATCTGCTCCCGTGTAAAGAATTACACGATCATCGTCAAACACAAACAAAAAGTGTGAGCTTATAAATATAAGTAACATATAATGCATCAGAATAAAAGCAATACACCCATCTTAGTCATCCTAGTTAGTTCTTGGCCAAGACCTTAATCCCCAAGGCTTTTCAACCTTCAAAACATAAAAAATAATTAGCCTCAGATTCAGGGTTTATGATGCTCACACGAACCTGCCCGCTCGTGGTCCTACATCTACGAACCTCCCCGCTCGTAGTCTTGCTCTACGAACCTTCCCGCTCGTAGTCCTGCTCTACGGACTTACCCGCCCGTAGTCCAACATACACGATCCACTAGCTACGTACCTCTTCGCACACAACATCTCTCAAGTGTGAGCACAGAACATACGAACCTACCTCGCTTGTATCCCCACACAAGAGTAACAGGATATGAACCTCCCCGCTCATATCATCATGTGTTCACCACCATCCATGAACCTACCCGGTCATGGCACAACATCTCCTGATCCAAGTATAGCATCACTACGTAAAAACAACACACACAAGCCATTAACAACAGTATTAGCGCTTGGTGCAGCCTAAGCGCTGCCAGGCGAAACCTGCACAGATCGCCTGGCGAGTCACCCCTTGTCGTCAGGCGCCAACTTCTCACAGACCCACTGGTGTAGAGTCTATCGCCTGGCGGATCACACCTTGCCACCAGGCACCACGTGGTGTAGAGACCTCTCACATTAGACCTATCGCTTGGCGCACACACCCGTGTCGTTAGGCGCTATACCAATAGCGCACCAATTACTGTTTTAGCACTCAAACCAAGTTATCCTACAATATTCTAATACTCTCAAAGTTATTAATGTACTATCATCCCGTAAGGTCTGATTCTTGTCACCTTGACACTCCATTCATGAGTCCATTACCCATAACTTACAATTCCAATTCCCTTTATTCAAGACATAGAATTCTTCCAATTATTCTATCATTATCCAATGGCTTAATCTAAGTTATGAAAATGTCACACAGTACAATACCTCATGGTACACAACCTGCATATATCCCATTGTGACAATAATACACCTTCTCCCCAATTCCAATTCATACTACCCCATTTATGAATTATAACTTGACCCACTAATGCATGGCCATCGAACGTCCCTATTATGCCTAAAGATGGCCTATGTTTTCCAGAACTTGAAATTTAATTAGAATTAGCATTTCCCCCTTTTTAATTACCATTCTTACAACTACACAATGACATAACGAATACCCTCACATATCTTAACTAGCCTTCGCAATTAATCTATAAGTATTATTCCTTCCCATTCATCACCTAGTTTCCATTACCATTCACTTTCATGGTCTCTCCCTCCTTGCCAAATTACACAATTTTGCAAGATTGTGCCTGCACCTCGTCGTCGCCTGGCAGGAAGTAGGGTGCTGCTAGGTGGGGTATCAGAACCAAACAAAACCCCCTGTCTCTATGCTTGCGAGTAACCAAAGCCCTATTCCAGAATGTTTCCAATTGCTAAAAGGACCATCACACTCGAAATCGCATGTGCTTCATTAAGATTCCCTCCCCCAATTTAATTATTAATAATCATCAACCCTTACTCTCTGAAATTGGCTTCCAATCGCTCTTCACAAAATTTCTAACATATATTCATGCTTCATCACTCACAATTTTCCCAAGGACTCAACACATAGACAAATTTCATTAATATCATGACAGTAAATCATCCAACATGATTTATACACCCAATTTTCTAGAAGTCACAAGGACTTCTGCACAGAACACAACTAAATGAACCCATACAGCATAGCGCCGCTTGGCGGTAGTTCCTCACCGCCAGGCGGTTCATAGTAAGTCCCAGAAAATTGGGCAGGAAAAGGATGAGTCGCCTGGTGGCACATGCGTGACCGCTAGGCGATTTTTTGGCGAAACCTAGAAATTGTACGAAAATAGCGTTAATAGAGGGAATTGCATGAAATTATGGTCACAACAATGCACTAAGTACTGTACACGAATAAAAGCATACAAGAACAACTCCCCTTACCTGGAATTCTTGCTCTAATTGAAATTCTTGCCCTTCTTTTACACCTTCTTCCCTTTGCTTCTAAAAGCCACCACAATTCTTCTCCTCTTTGCTTTCTTCCACGAACTAGAACCTCTCCCCTCTCACACCAAAACCCTTTACACTTTACCAGGTTATTTTTCTCTCCTTCTCCCTTCTCTCTCAAGGTAATTGCTCCCTTAATTACCCTTTAATCTATTAAAACGAATTTTAATTAAACATTGGCTTAATGGTTATTCAATAACCATTACTTAGTGTCACCCAACCCCCTAAGCTGCCTCTCTTAGCAGCTAGGGTTACTTTGTCTCTTCCTTTCTATGCCAAAAAGAAAATTTTGCAAAAAGAAAGTTTAAGTCACAATTAGTAAGGTTTGATCCCACAACCACTTAATTCCAAAGTCAATGCACAACCAATTCAACCAATTCACATTTTGTGATAATTCCTATAATGTTAGGATTACATCATCACTAATCACATTCAATCATAACATTTAAAATAATTTACATTTTAAAATATCATATAATTGGCATACATAGGACTCAAACCCAAGTTCTTTCACACAATAAAGTACTCTTAACCATTTAAGCTAGTACTTTTCCACAACATAACAATCTACATTAAATACCTTAAAGGCTCTCACTACCCGCATTTATTAAATAATTATTTATTTAATTATTTAAATTTCTCGGGTCTTACAATAAAGACCTTGGGTCTTTATTTCAGGCTTTGAGTGGAGGCTCCACAATGTAGTAGTAGGATAGAATAGGGTCTGTAAGGCACAAGGGAGGTGCTCTTAGTGTATATCTTATGTGTAGATGCTGCTATAATTGTATTGTAATATTCTATGAGTAGCTAAACTCCCTCGTGTCCAGGTTTGATGTAATCAATTCTGATTCTATTCACTTATACTTCTTGGGTATTTATCTTTGCTTTTATTCAATTTTTTGTGGTTTGATTTATGCTTCATGATGACTTGATCACTCATCTTATTTCACGGGTTTGATTTGAGTTGGAAGATTGGTCTCAACTTGTGTGGATGAATTGATGACTCATCCTATTTCACTAGTTAGGATTGAGTTGAAAGATTGATCTCAAACTAAGGTCCAATCAATCATCATACCTATATTGATGCTGATTTAGTAGCCAGAGGGAATGCTAGAGGAGAGAATCTTACACATTAAAGCAAGGATTCATTCTACCAAGAGTTGAGGAATCACATTGGGTTTGAAGTCCTTAGGTTCTAGTGTATCAGGGATGAACCTAGATATACATAGAAAGAGTACTCTCAGGACATTGAATGATTTGAAAAGTAAGTAAACAAGATGATAGTGGTGTAGTAGAAGAAGATAAGATGAAATCAATTCATAGCCCCTGCTCCATTCAATCTATCTAACAACTACTATTTACTTTTACTTGCACTCTTTATCACAAACCAAAAAACCCAAAAATCAAACTACCACTATACTTCTCAAATCCCTATGGATACGACACTTGTTTATACTACTACGTACCAATACACTTTCTGGGAAATGGTTGCTGAGAAACAGTCATCAGGCACATACAAGACAAAAGACATCTATCCTATGTCATATAGTCTATGAATACAAGACAATCTTCGAACTTCTTAATCTTCACGTAATTTCTAGATTCAACAAACCAGAAGCTTGATCAACAACAAATCTTCATCAATTCTCCATCAAGCACACATGATCTTATGCACTTGTTTCATTAAATCCATGCACCAAGGTCACTTATGCTAACAAATTTTTCTTTTTGAGCATTTAGATGATTGTGCATGCATCAATATGCTAACATTAATGTGATATGGGCATGAATATGCTAATATGTAATGTGTATGAATATGTTGGCATGTATATGATTTTTTTTCTTTTTGAACCAGGTACTGCATGAAGCTTAATTTTGCTAACACATGTTTGAATACTTTATGTTTGATAATTGATGTGATATGTGGATGAATGCACGAATATACTAGCACATGTTATGAATTTTCTTTTTATCATTGATATATGCATGAATATGTTGACGTTTATTATTACTTTTTTTTGTTAACATTTATATGATATGCACATAAAAGTGTTGACACATGCTATTTTTTTTATCATTGATTATGATACGTGATAATGTTGTTATGTTTATTTTGAACATGCATGATGAATGATAATGTTGGCATGACTTGTGGATCTTCTTTTTGAACACTAATAATATAATAGTGTATGATATACTTATTATGATTTTTTATTTTTTGGCTTCATATGCATGAAAAAAGTTGAAACCTTGATGTATGAATGCATGATAAAAGTTCATTTGTTTGCTAACTTTTTCTTTTCGCAAATATGAATGATGTATGTATGATTAGATATGAATCTATGCATGGAGCACATGGAGCATGACCTTGTGTATTTTTTCACTTTTTACATTATATGAAACTTATTTCAATTGATCTCCAATTTGTTGTTATTTTAGATTTATGGAATCACCAACAAATTAATTGAGAATTTACATTGATTAATTTGAAAATCTACAACAATAATTAATTGAGCAATAATCTTTAGATAACCGATCATGAATTTATTTTGAAAAGCAGTGGAATCAATCTATTTTCTTTTTTATTATTTTTATCTTATTGTTTCTTTTTCCATTTTTATTTCTTTCTTTCAAATACTATTTTATTTGACTAACCATTTTGTATATATTTTATAAGAACTAACTTGTTAAAAATCAATTCCGTGTTCGTTAGGAGACGACTTAGGGTTACTTTACCCTTTCTATTTTCTTGACTACTATCTTAGCAACACTGAAGTTGTTATAAAAAAGTAGTATTAATTTGATCACGTCAACGACAGCGTTATGACATGTGCAAGTGGTTTAGTGAATAAATCCACCAATTGGTTTTTAGTTTTCGCAAACTTGATTTCAATTTCACCTTTTTAAATATGATCCCTTATGAAATGATGCATAATTTCAATGTGTTTAGTTTTAGAATGCTGACTTGGATTCTTAGTTAGGTTGATTGCACTTGTATTGTCACGATAAAAAAGGTACCTTCTCTAGTTTTACACCATAATCCATAAGTTGATGATTCAACCATATGCTTTGAGCACATGCATGTCCAACTACTATATACTCAGCCTCGGCAGTAGATAGTGCTACACATGCTTGTTTCTTGCTATTTCATGAAATTATGCTTGATCCAAGTAGATGGCATGTACCACTTGGGCTTTTCCTATCTAATTTGCACCCTACATAGTCAAAATCTGAAAAACCAATAAGAATAATGTTAGACTCATTTGGATACATTTGATTGAAACCTTGCACATAAGCAAACACCAAATTGGATATTCGGCCAACTAGCGGTTAGATATAGCAAAGAACCAATTAACCCTCTATATTTGGTTGAATCAACTTGTTGTCCAGCTTCATCTGCACCCATAAGGCAGTTTATAGCAATTGGAGTGGCAGCCTCTTTGCAATCCTCTATTTTAAACTTTTTCAATAGGTCAAAACAGTATTTTGATTGGCTTCAAAATATCCCATGCTTGAGTTGTTTCACTTGCAACCCTAGGAAGTAGGTTAGCTCATTGATGAGTTAGTATTTTTCTTATTCCACTGCCTTTTTGTGCCTATCTTGATAGTGGTTTAGTGATAAATTGTTGTTCTTAGTGCATTTTCATCAATTGGGCTTCATTGGGCCATTATCCCGAATTTTGAGTAATTTGGCATTAATTGGTCTAATTATTGTTTATAATTGTTTTTAGGTAATATGTGGAGCAAATTTTGGAGTTTGGACATTTATTTGAAGGTCTAGAGAAAGTTGCCACGTGATTTCCACATCATCGCCACGTCTACGTCATGTTAGTTAGTCTGTCCACGTCATTAGGCCAGTAATTTCAGCCCATAGTGGCATTTTTGTTATTCTGTTGACCAGAATGGCAGTTTTATAATTGTACAGCCCTGAGTGGCATTTTTGTAAATAGGAGTGGCAGAATTGATGTGACTACAAGATTTTTAGGTCTTCTAGTGTGGCAGCTGCACTTCATCTTCTCCATTCTCCATTTTCATGTTTTGAAGCTTTGGTGGGTGACCATAGAGATGCCTTCTTTCGTTTTTCACATTTTAGCACTTTTTTTACTGTTTTTATGTACATTTTATAGCACCCAATGTGGGTTTTATGTTTTAAACTCATTTGCTAGCTTGGGCATCTCATTTTGTGAATTGTATTGACTTGGAACAACACCCATGTATGGGGTTTTCAGTTTTTATATCATAGTAACGATTTTCGTTCCATTAAAGCTTTAGAATTCTCTTTTGTTCTTGAATTTGCATTTGAATAATACTTAAGTTAGGGTTTGATGTTCTGTTTTGGTGAATTTCGTTTTGAAGTGTTTAATTGCCCTATTTCAATGTCTAGCTAAATTTGTGTATTAACTCCTTGATAAAAAATGCAATGAAGCTTTGAGGTTGTGCTTGTTTTGTGAAATCTGCCATGTCTTTGTCATGAATTCGGGAAATGCATGTGGTTCATCTGTTTATGCTTAATTTACAGATTAATTGCATATGTTTGGGTTAGGTTATGTTCATGCTTAATGTATGTAGCTTGGCTGTCACAAATTTATGGATGTGTGCATTACTTAATTGCATAATGAAGCTGGATTATAACTTTTGCTTAATGGGTTATTATCTAGTGGATTGAGAGAAAACAAAGGAGTTAATTTGGTGACCTACAATAAGTGAAATTGTGTTTGAATCAAGGATGTCAATATGTTTTTAATCACTGTCGCATTTAATTTAATCTATTGATTAACATTATGAATCTGCCAACAACCCCCCTGTTGTGTTGAACTGCAATCTGGAACCTTTGAGTGAAAACAATGGTCACTGGAAGACGACCTTGGGTTAATTTCTGAGTACTGCATTTAAATGTTTTATTTGATTGGGTACGACCTCAATCACTCACCCATCATAGACATCTAAAATTATTCCTGCATAGCTGCAACAAACTCTTCACACATAGAGTTATTATTTGATTCAAAGATTATATCATCAACATACACTTGAACCAGTATCACATCACTTGCATGTTTTGTAATTAAAAGTGTTTTATCAACGACACCTCTAGCATATCCTTTAGATAAAAGAAAGTTGTTTAACCTTTCATACCACTATTGTGGTGCTTATGTCAAACCATATAAAGCCTTTTTCAATTTGAAAACATGATTAGGATAAAGGTGATCTTCAAAGCTAGGGGGTTGTGATACATACACTTCTTCATTTAAGAAACCATTCAAGAATGCACTTTTCACACCCATTTGAGAAAGTTTGAAATTAAACATGCAAGCATATGCTAACAATAACCTCACAACTTCTACCCTAGCTACAAGTGCATATGTTTCATCAAAATCAATACCTTCCTCTTGATTATAACCTTTAGCAACTAGCCTAGCCTTATTCCTAACAATGTTACCATCTTCATCCATTTTATTCCTAAACACCCATTTAGTACCAATCACATTCATTTCATCATTTTTAGGAACAAAAGACCACACATAATTTCTAGTCAATTGATTAAGCTCATATTGCATAGCAACAACCCAATTACTATCACCTAATGCATCATTCACATTTTTAGGTTCAATTTTAGACATAAATGCAACATGTTCAAAGAATACAAGCTTGTGTCTAGTGGATACTCCTTGTTTTATATCACCAATTATGTTGTCCTTTGATAATCCCTTGGGTTCAATCCATTCCTTGGGTAAGTTGTTGTCTGTAGCTTTTTCAGCCATTCCTTTTCAACTGGCTAATTTCCTGCAGCAGATTCCTTTTTACAGCAATTTGATTTTCCTGCAACATGTCTTCTTCATCTGCAAACTTAGGTCTTTGATCTTGTTGCACTAGGTTGGTTTCATCAAATACAACATGCACAAATTCTTCAACAATCATTAGTCTTTTGTTGTAAACCTTATATGCATGTCTATTTATAGCATAACCTAGAAAGATGTCTTCGTCTATTATTCAAGATAAAACACTTGCAACCAAATACTTTTAGGTGATTTAGAGCAGGCCTTCTATTTTTGAAAAACTCATAAGGTGTTTTCTTGAAAATTGGCCTAATCAACACACGGTTTAAAACATATAAAGTTGTGTTGATTGCATCAGCCCAAAATTACTTAGGCAATGAGGTTTCATTTAGCATAGTTCTAGCTAGTTCCTCTAATGATATGTTCTTTCTATCAACCCCTCCATTTTTTGTGGAGTTCAAGTGGCTGAAAAGTTATGCTTAATGTCATGTTTTTCACAAAAGTGCTCAAACTATTCATTTTGAAACTCTCACCCATGATCACTCCTTAGAGAAACTATTTTAGAACCTTTTTCATTTTTCTAAAACCTTCACAAGTTTCTTAAAAGCATAAAAGGTTTCATTCTTGTCAGTTAGAAATAAAGTCCATGTAAATCTAGAGAAATCATCAACAATAATCAATGCATAATAGTTTCCACCAAGACTTATAGTTCTAGAAGGACCAAATAGATCCATGTGAGGAAATTCCAAGGGTCTTTCAATTGAAATATAGTTTTTGGGTTTAAAGGAAACCTTGGTTTACTTTCCTCTTTGGCATGCTTCACATATCCTATCCTTCTCAAACTTAAGTTTTCGTAACCCTTCAACTAATTGTTTTCTATTTAACCGATTCAAATGATGCATATATATGTGACAAAGTCTCCTATGCCATAACCAGGTATCATCCTTTTTTGTAAGTAAACAATGAATGCTCAATGATGCATGATGCAGATTAAGTAATTATATATTGTTGACTCTTTTTCCTACCAATACAATGCTACTAGATGCATCATATATAAGACAATGATTTGGTTCAAACATAAATTTAAAACCTTTGACACATAGTTGGTTTATACTTATCAAATTGTGCTTTAGCCTTTCAACTGGAAGCACGTTGTGGATGTTGAATAAGTTATCCTTCCTTTGTTATTGCCACCATAAGTCACAAAGCCTTCTTTCTTTAGTTCCAACTTTGCAAACTTGGACTTGTCACCAGTCATATGCCTCGAGCAGCCATTATGTACCATAGGTCTTTCTTTTCATGTTTTATGACCTGCAAAACAACATAGCATTACATGGTACCATTTGATAGTTTGGGTCCAACAAGGTTATGCCTTTCTAGATCCTTTTGGGATCCATTTCATAAATCCCTTATGTTTTTCCTCTTATGAACTTTGCACATGTTTTCAAAAGATATTTCACCTGATTTTTCAAAGTAGTCCAGTTTTCACAAGGTTTTATAGCTAGTTGTTTTTCAAAACAATCAACTGAATTACTGTAAATCAATTCTAAATGTTCGAAATCAGTTTTTAAGTCGGTTGTTTCTGATTCTAGTTGGCTAACTCTATTTTCTAACTAGTTATTTAATCATTTTAGTCAATTATTCATGATAACAATTTTGTTAGCCTTACTATGCAATTCTTCAAAGTCATGCAATAATTGGTAATAGTCATTTTTATCTTTGGATGACAAGGAACTCACTTGGCTTGAAGAGGATGATTCAAATCCAGCCATGAGGCATAGATTTGCTTCCTCACTTCGTTCTTGAGATGAAGTGCTTGTTGAATCATCATTGTCCTCCTAAGCTATGTAGGCACGTATTTCCTTGTTAGAAGTATTACTTAATCATTTTGTTTAGAAATGTACCTCATTTGATTACCTTTGTTGCCTTTCCTGTTAAGATACTTCCCAAACCTTTTGACTAGTAGATTCAAGTTCTCATTATCACTTGATTCAATTGCCCTTTCCTCGGTTTCATCACTCTTCTTGGAGCTAGCCTTCAAGGATATAGTTTTTACCTTTTCCTCACTTGATTCAAGCTCACTTAGCCTTTGCATTTCAATCTCATCCTCTCTTAGTTTGCCAAACAGTGCAGTTGTGGTGATGATGGATAAATCCTTAGATTATAAGATGGCAGTCACCTTTGGTTGCCAATTTCTATCAAGACACTTTAACACTTTGATGTTTAGCTCCTCTTTGTCAAATTCTTTGCCTAGACCCATGAGATGGTTGACAATGTGAGTGAACCTCTTTTGAACTTTAGCTATAGACTCTCATTTTTGCTTGAAAAGCTCATACTCTTGAATCAAGGCATGCTTCCTTGCTCTCTTCACTTCCTTCGTCCCCTCATGTGTGACTTTTGGGACATTCCACATTTCTTTTGTACTCTTACATTAGGAGACCCTAAAAAATTCATCCATATTCAAAGATGAAGTGATGATATTCTTTGCATTGCAGTCATATTGAGCTTTTCTTTTTTCTTCATTCGTCCATTTAGTCCAAGGCTTCTCCACCTTCTTATTTTCAACAAGACATTTAGGAGTATATGGTCCATTAACCATTGCATCCCAAAATCCCTTTGTCTATAGATTCAATGAAAATTTGCATTCTTATTTTCCAAAACTGATAGTTTATGCCACTAAACATAGGTGGTCTATGGATAGAGGCACCTTTAGCAAAAGGGAGTTTATTTTAAGCCATTTCAAAAGATTTTTTATCAAACTTGAATATCTTTCAAGACCTTGCTCTAATACTAATTGTTAGTTTTGAAATGGTGATTTAAGCCAAGAAGAGAGAGGGGTTGAATTGGCTGTTTAAAACTTTTTCAAAAGCATAAAACCCCTTTCAATTGAATCAAATAGATTGGAGAATTAAAATGTAAAAGTTGCAGATCAGTACACTTTCAATCGGTCAAAAAGTAAACCAGCAGACTAATTTGTTCTTGAGCTATGAAATAGTCGATTAAAATGTCAAATCAGTCTGCTAAAATCTTGGGAATTTATGCATACTGCAGAATTCGCAAATTTAACTCAAACAACAAACTTTTACATACAAGACTTGTTGCAATCAGTACTTCTATCAAGTATACAACCTTATATTACACAAGAATGCATTAAAGCACAACAAATAGTGGATTCCTTGGTTTTCTTGAGTTTTTAGAATGATTCAAAGTGAGTGAGATGAAGGAAAGAGAATTGCACAATTGTTTTTATATTGGTTCACTCAATCACAAAGCTACATCCAGTTTACCAGGACAACCTAAGCCTAGTTTCCACTATATTCAAAAGTTTTACAAATCATACACCAAGATTACACTTTTGAACAAAAAAAACTCAAGATTTTTGACTCACAAAAATCTAGACACAAACCCTACGAGAATCACACTTGATGGTGGCTCTCCCTAGCCAAACCATACATGTGTTCTTCAAGCTAGTCACAAGCCAAAATGTCTCCAAGATCAACCAAGATCTTCAATCTTCACGTTGCAACTGTGTATTGCAGAGAGAGTTTTCAAGAGAAGAATGACAAGATTTCGCGCTCAAAAACTCAGAATTACACCTGTGCTCTCGAAAACACAACATATATAGTCTGGTTTAAATGAAATCATTCGATTGATTTTTCCGTACAATTAGCTAATTTCACTGGACTTAAGTGAAATCAGTCGATTGAAAAATAATTCAATCGATTAAATGCATTCATACCAAAAACTATATAATGTAAGCATTTTAACCTGTTAAAACCCATTCTAACAGATTAAAAGAGACACACTAAGGCTAACAAGACATCTAACATATGTCATATAGTCTACCAACAAGATATAACACCTAATCATTACATTTAACATATTATTTTTAGTTTTAATACACTAAAAACATAACCTTTAAGTGGATCTTCATCAATCTTAATCAAACACATGTGATCTTCATGCACTTGGCTTTATCAAATCTTTGCTTCAAACTTGCTTGCAACAATGAAGACCCTTACCAGCACCTGATGAAATTCATGATGGTTTGCTCAACCATGAAACCAATTTGAGTGTTTGAAGATGTCATTCGAATGAAGGCTTTCCCCTTTTCTCTTCAAGATGCCACCAAGGTGTGGCTATTTAGCCAACCTAGTCCTATCTCCGATTGGAATGATATGATGAAGAGGTTCTTGGAGAAATACTTTTCAGCCTCTAGGACTATGGTGAGGAAGGAGATCAGTGGGATAAGACAGGCTCAAGGGGAGTCATTTTCTGACTATTGGTAGAGGTTTAACAAGTTATGCACTCCATGTCCCAACCATCAGATCAATGAGCAGTTACTATTGCAATACTTTTATGAGGGACTCATGTATTAGGATAGGACCATGCTTGATGTTGCAAGTGGGGGAGTATTCATGGACAAGACCCTAGAGGCTACTAGGGCCCTCATTTCTAACATGGTTGAGAATAACAAGCAATTCAGTGTGAGAATTGGGAGTAGTACCAAGCTGGTTCATGAAATTAAAGTTAGTGCCAACAACAAAGGAGCATTCTTGACTCAAAATAACATGTTGATTGGGAACAAAATTTTGGAGCTTATCACCATGATGCGTCATATGGCCTTAAATCAACAAGTGAATGGGGTCATGAAACATTGTGAGTTGTATGCAGCTAAGGTCATTTCATTGATCAATGCCCTTAGATTCTTGTGTGTCTGTGTGTATGCTGCGGAGGAGTTGCTTTTGGGTTGCTTATTGGATTTCCATGTTTGACTCCAATTTTGGGTTCTCCTTTCCATTTTAATTTGGTCTAAGTTCCTAGGTTGCATTGCATGTTGGTGTTTTGCAGTTGTGCATGTTGTGTGATGCTAATTCTAGCAAGTTTGCCATGCTTTGTGCTTGAACCTTGTTTAAGTGGATGAAATTCAGTGAGTTTTGTGCATGAAGTTCCATTTCGATTGAGTGGTTTGAGCAAAATATGAGAGGTGGCAAGACAGTTTTGACATGAGAACCCAAGTGAGGTTTTGAACCTTAATCCTTGAAATATGAGTGTTTCCTTACTTGAGAGTTACTCAGGATTTGCTTTGATTCTATTTGGTAAACTTGACCATTGTGCATGTTCCAAGTATGATCTAGGCCAAGTTTGCTCTAGCCATTTAGCCAAAATTTTACTCACCCTTTCATTTGACCATTGCACCTTTGTTTTGGGCCAAATTGACCTTTCTTGATTAAATTACCCATGTTACAAGCCATGAGACTAAAAAACCATGAGTAACCTTAGGCTTGTGAACATGTGAGCGGCAATGTGCATTATGAAATCTAAGTATGGGGTGATAAAATTGTTTTAAGAAAGAGAATAATGAAAACAATGTGGTTAAGTGAAAATGAAGGTTGAAACATGTTGTTTTGGTTGAGAAAAGTTGAATGATGAAAAAGCAAGGGCCTATGCTAAACCAATAAGAAAAAGGTGGAGGAAAAATGGTGAATTGAGGTTGAAACCATGAGGAAAAGAATAAGGGCAGATTGGTTATATGAGTTGTGTTACAAGTTGATACATCATATTGCCTTGCTTATGACCACAAGCCCTAGCCTTGAACTAATTTTTGGATCCTACCCTAAGCCTAACCACATTACAAGCCAAAGAAAGACCTAGTGATGGGGAGAGTGCAGTGGAATTGATCTTGCCTATTTAGAATCATTGCAAATCCATGGAGTGTAATTTTCTTGCAAGCTTGAGAGTTTCATTGTCAACCATCCAAACAGATGAGTGAAACACCTTATTTGTGAGGTTGAATCTAAATTGCCACCATTCTCAATGGGTTATTTGATTGATTGGAATTGTGAGCCATTGTTACACACATTTGTGTGGTTCAAGGGTTGCATTTGTTGGTGGTGTTTTATTTTGTTATGGCCAGGAGTCCAAAAGGGTTAAGTGTGGGGGTGTGATGTGTCTTGAATTTTGTTTGTTTTCATTAATCAAAGTGTTCATTTTTCCATTCTAGAGTAGCTAATTTGAGCATATTAGATTAGATTCCTCACTTTTGGCCATTTTCGCATTTTCATAGAATTAGTATTTTTAGAGTGTTTTTAAATATCATTTGAGTGTGGTTGCATCATAATTTGAGTCCTAGGGTCTTAGGTTAGTCAAACCTAGTGTTAAAAGTCAAATTTTGCTAATTTAGCCTTTAAACCATGACATAGTTGACTTTAGAGTTGAATTTTTGAAATTTTTCCAAATTCATTTATTTAACCTTGTGGACTCATTATAAAGGCCTAATTACACTTGTTGGAAGTGTTCGAACACAAAAATTTGAGGTTTAGGGTCAATTGAGCAAAACTCTTAATTTTCATGTTTTAGGTCATTTTAGCTTAGTTGTTCAAATAGTGTTTAGGTAGAGCTAATCCTTACACTTGAGCTTTTGATCAATTTTCAACTCCTTTATCCTTTGGCAAGGTTTAATTGAAGATTTGAAGGCCTAGAAGTTCATATAACAGCAAGGTCAAGTTGGTAGCAAAGCATGAAGTGTGCAAAAGTGGCAAGTTTTACCTTAGAGTTGACTTTTGCCATTGGGACCCCAAATAAAGAGCCAACCATTTGGAGGCACTTTGGGACACTAAATGTGACAGGTTTGGGCCTTGGGATTGCCAAAAATATGAGAGGGGCTTGCGCTTTGAAAAAGCAAGAAGTGTACAAAAGTGCATGTTTGACCTTAGAGTTGACTTTTGCCATTTAGACCCCAAATCAAGAGACAATCAATTGAAGCACTTTAGGACACTAATTGTGACTGGTTTGGGCCTTGGGATTGAAAAAATTAGAGAGGGGACTGCACTTTGAAGTTTGGGCTCATTTGGTGAGTGGTGGCTTAGTGTATGGTAAGTTTTAGGGTAGTTTTGGTGAGGTGGCATAAGGGGACGACCTAAGAACATTCCAGGACAGTTTTTTGCATATTCTTGGGACCATGGAGACTGGTTTTTGACATCAACACAACACCTAATGCAACAGACCTAAAATCCCCCCTAAAATCACTCATTTTCACCTCATTTTTGCCTTTGGAAGCTTGGATGGCTCAAGCCTTGGTGAGAGGAAGGTTGGGCCAACTCCTTGTACTCATTTTTTGTATTTTAATCTAGATTTGAGCTTGAATGAATGAAAATTTTAGTACTGTTCATTTAGTCTATGATTTAATAATGTTATCATCATTTTCCATTAAACCATCACCTTGGCTACCACTTTTTGAGCTTGAAATCCACCCTACCTTACCAAATCTAGGTTCTGGAACTAGGCCTACGAATTGGTGTGTCCAAAAGGCCTCTATACATCATTGTTTAGGAGTAAACAAGATGAATAGGTTGGATTCAAGACCAATGGTAGTAGCCAAGCTCATTTCACTCATATTTCTCCACTTCTTTGCACTTTTACTATAATTTCGAATTTCTTTTCATTCCACCACCTCACACACATCACTTTTAAGTTTCTTTAACTATTTTCAAGCTTAATTTTAAGTTTCCAGCATCAAATCACCAAAACCCACATTCTACACAATTTTCACGTTCACACACCTTAGTTGTTATTCCATTGAAATTCTCACTCATTTCTCAATCATTTTAAGTTCTGTAAATTCGTGTACACTTTTGGGATGATTCCCAAGCTATTTGAATAATCACACACCCAATTCCATCACCATTTCATCAATTCATGTTTCTCTACAATTTTCCCGTTTACGTTCAACGCGGATGCATGGTTCCATTTGAATTTTGTGTGACTTGAGCTTTTTTATTTGTTCTTGAGCTTCATTCATCATCCTTGGATGTTACCCACGTGATTTGAATCATCAATTTCGCATTTCCCTCCATGATCTTCGATTTCAAATTTCTCCATCTCAATCATTTGCATTTCTACATAATCTTATAATTACGCCATTTCAATGATTTTTGGTGCAAATTGGTTTGGGAGTTTCATTCATAGCATCATGACGAAGCTGTTTGCACTTTTAATTGCATTTTCATGGCACGAGTTGGTCAAATCAATTGACATCGCGTTTCTGCTCAAATTTGGGAATTAGGGTTCATGAAATTGGGAACTTTGTGTGTAGTGCACCAAATTGAGTGATTCTAGTTTCTAAATGCAATTGAAATCAATTATAATCATTCTGCATCATTACATTTTCAATTACATCATCAAAAGATCCCAATTCGAGGTTACCATGCACTTTGCTCATGAACATGTTCTTAATTTTGGGCAGATTTCTGCTCAAATTTGGGAATTAGGGCTCATGAAATTGGGAACTTTGTGTGTAGTGCACCAAATTGAGTGATTCTAGTTTCTAAATGCAATTGAAATCAATTATAATCATTCTGCATCATTACATTTTCAATTACATCATCAAAAGATCCTAATTCGAGGTTACCATGCACTTTGCTCATGAACATGTTCTTGATTTTGGGCAGATTTGGACCAATTTAATCATTACATTAGCCTAGTTTTGATAATTAAACATGTTTTGAGCATTTAGGATTAGATAATTTATCATTTCCTACCATTTTGTGCGATACAAGTCATGCATCCATGCATAGTTCATAGCATTTTTATGCATTTGATAATCTTGAATTTTCTGTTTTTAAGTGTTGATTTTGAATAAATTTCCTCACCACAATTCAAGCAAAAATATTGCATTTAACTTTATCCATGTCCACGATTTGATTCCCAAGGTTCTTCCTATATTGCATTTTTTTAGGGGAAATTGGTTTGACTGAGTTTTTTAGGTCACAAAAAGGTTTTATCACATCAAAAACAACATAAATTCTCTTTGAAAAATAGGAACAACATGGTGGTTGCTCCTAGTACTACTAAAAATTCTCGTATTACATGGGATTTTTCTTGCAAATTTGTTAAAAAAATTTGCAAGACTTTTTTTCTACTATTTTTTTAAGAATCTTAATTGGCATGTAATTCTTTCGTGGGTAATTATTTCCTACAAAATTATAAAATTCGTAAGTTTTTCCTACAAAATTTGTTGTGAAAAGTGTTTTATACAAAATATTTTGCAAAAATATTGGCAACAATTTCCAACAAATTTTTTTTTTCATAACAAACTTTATAAGTATTTTCTACACAAAAAAAATCAAAACAAAATTAGTAGGAAATATGAAATTTTAGTAGTGTAATGAATCCTTGTTCATGGAGGTGATAATGAATTTTCTTATATTGTATTTACAACTTCTAACACCTCCGTAAAACATAATAATTTGAGATTTTTCCTCGTTAAAAGTAATTTTTTCCGAGTTATCCAATCCTAAATGCATTTTAAAATATACATTATATTAAAATTAATCATCTATACCTATATATAAAAAATGTATTTCTTGATTGTAAATATTTTTTCGAATCTTGTTCTTTAAATAATCGTTATTTTAAATTAAAATAATTATACTTTTATTTATACCTTTTCAATAAAGGTTAATTTAAATCTAGTTATTTTATAAATTAAATAATTATTTTACAATTTTATTTTTTTAATAATTACTTTTTTAAATTCAAATAATTTTTTAGAATAAAATTTTATTTAATAATAAATATTATAAAAATTATTTTTTTTCATAATTGCTTTTAATAAAATATATTTTATAGTTTAATAAATTTTTGCAAGAATAAAAAAAATGGAACACATATACGCACACTAGTAATAATATTAGAGAAATACTTTACTAAAGTACAATACAATGAATCTAGACAATAAATAAAAAATATTAATATGAGAATAATCTCAAAATACTCTCATATAATATTAATTACATTTAATAAGAGAATTATGATATTGCCATTAAAAATTTTAAATTATTCTTAATTTAAATTATTCTTAATAGTATAAAATATCATTTTATTAATAAATAAAATTAATTTAGACAGTAAATAGAATATATTTATATTTTATTATTATTATTATTATTATTATTAACCATAAATACTATTAAGAACAATAATAATATAATAATACTAATGACAATAACATCAAATAATGATAATAATAATATTATATTAATTTGGGAATATATTTTATTGTGCAATCAGAAGAATGACAAATGTGGATGTTGCACTTTTCGTGTGAAAGGAGTGAGAAAGCTTGAATGTAAGAGCGGAAGTAGAAAACTTAAATGTAGAAGATGCGGGCTTGAATGCGGGGGCACGATGAAACAGTGGAAACTGTGGAGGGTGAGGGGATAGGGTTAAGGGTTTAAACCTAACTTCAATGAAAAATATTTTGGAAATTAAGTTTTATGGAGGTGCAGCAAGAAATGGCCCAAAATTCAACGTAGCTTCACTCATGACTCAAGAAAAAAAAAATACTGATGTAGATCAATGAAGTTTGTTGCACAGTCCGAGAAAAGTTGCTCCAAATAAACAAGGCTTAATTACTTGGATCATATCTAGTTTGAGGGGACTTCTCCCTACACCTCCAAATACTAACTCTCTCTTTTTTTACCGCACCCTATGCACCTCAATAAAGCAATGAAAGGAATCAGATTCCCTCACCCCCCAACGGAAGAATCTTTGACCTAGCTGTGTGAAGCTTTTTTTTTTTCGTAACAAGCATCCTTTTTTTTCTCCAAAACGGAGCAGAAGGCTAAAACGGAACACACAATCCGTTTCTTTTTTTTTGTTTTTTACTGAAACGGATTCTGGAATCCGTCTCGTAGAAGGCTGAAACGGAATATAGAATCCGTTTTGGTGTTTTTTTTTGTTTTTCACCAAAATGGAGTGTGAAATCCGTTTCGGTGTGTGTTTTGCATATTCCTTTTGTTTTCATGCCTGTGACTTTCGATCACCTCACGTGGCCTCCATTAGGGATGGCAACGGGGCGGGGCGGGGACGGGTTTCGCTATCCCATACCCATCCCCGCATAAAAAATTCATCCCCATCCCCATACCCAAACCCAACGGGTATCAAACTTTTTTCCCATCCCCA
>Ga0214544_1006426_pt1 | contig 21690 bp, 14 predicted proteins | sample CNSS3metaG_FD_160074 | JGI IMG/M metagenome (GOLD analysis project Ga0214544, IMG submission 160074) | Root nodule microbial communities from cowpea collected in UCLA plant growth center, Los Angeles, California, USA - CNSS3 | ecosystem: Host-associated > Plants > Roots > Nodule | place: USA...
GAAAGGAACCTTCACATCTAGATAGCTTGCTATCTTAATGTCCAGTGGGGATTTCACTTAGCTTTCTTAATCAACTCACACCATATTCAATAATCTTAAAAAGGAACAAGATAATCCTTCATCAATGATGATTCCTACTGAAAAGTTGGACAATAAGACTAACAATTATATATCTCAATATTATTTGTGGTATCTCATCATATATACTTTTATAACATTGTGATATTTGTTCTTCAGAGAAAAAAACACAAATATGAACAAAAACAATAAATCATTGACATCTTTATTTTTTAACAAAGTCCTAAATTTTTTCACCAAATCTAAATGTAGAAGAAGACATTGAAACATAATCTAATATAGTTCTACTTAGTTGGACATTTGAAATATAATTTAATCTAACATGATCCTTGGTTTTTTAAATTATTTATACACTATTCATGTTCTTTGTGAATGATGAATGATCCATGTTTGATATTTATGCAAGAGTCTTTATTTTTTATGAAACTGATTTGATTATGTAATCTATATAACTAATTTTACCCAGTGGGATAAGGTTTTATTATTAGTGTTATCCTTTCTAGGTTTTGGTGTGTAGAATCAACCCAAATGTTATGATTCCTCGATTCATCGAATTCAGATTATGGAATCAAGGCAGAAAGACTTTCAGATAATTCAACCAACAGATTATCACAATTGATCTTACATTAATCATTATTGAATTCATCTTTACTATTATACCCCAATTATAATTGTTTTTTAACATTTCTGATCCAACAAATGGTATGGACTTGCTATAATCCAGTCTTGGATTGAACAATTTCAACTAAATGGTTCAACATAATTTTTATAACAATGATCCCATAATTCAATTTTTCATAATAAAATATTATTATATTTTATATTCTTCGTTCGATATTTATACATGTATAATTGTATATACCCTTATCAAGAATGAATACAAAGAAATGATCAAGGATACTAATTTTAAATGATGGTAAAAATGCCATGAGTACAACTACAAATCATGACAAATCCCTGCCTGACAATGTCTAACAGAGAAACACCTCATAATTGTTTTGTTTTTTTATTTGTTTTTAACATAATCAAAATAATTAAAATAAATACACTAATACTTTTACATATGTCATGATCAATATTTGTGCTTCAAAATATTTAAATAAAATTATTTACATTTCGGTCTAACAGATAAAAGTTTAGTAAAAGATTAAATTTACATTAGGTTAGGATTTGAAAAATACATTAGTAGTTATTTTTTTATGACTTCATATGTATATTTTTTGCATAAAATAAATCTTTATAAAATTTAGAATTCTTATCTTATTTCCGTATCTTTCTTGAAAAACTTAATTTTTCTTATATTAGGATTTCTAAAAATAATTAGATTAAATATGTTTTTTGTTTCTTAACTTTTAATAAAAATTGAAATTAATTTTTTTTAAAAACTTTAGTCCAATTTAGTCTTCCAACTTTAGATGTATGTGAATTTAGTCATTTAAACCAAATTTTGTTAAATTTATTTTACGTTTCAAATGAGTTTCATAATATTTTTTTAACTAACATTGAAACAGAGATGTGTCAAACCGTGTTAACAACTCAAATGCTACTAAGAAAAATATTTGAAATGTCAAATAAATTTAACAAAATTTGATTAAAATGACTAAATTCAAATATTTCTAAAATTTGAAGACTTTTAAACTAAAGTTTTGAAAATGAACTAATTCTAATTTTCACCGAAAGTTATAGAACCAAAACATATTTAACTCAAAAAATTCAATTATGTTGCTTTTTGGACATAACTAAAATCTAAAAGTAATAAATTATTGTTTTAAAAGTCTTATGGTTTACGATATTCTTTTAGAAATTCAATTCGAACTTCTACACTGGTATATTTATTCCTTTAATATTTTATCAGTTATATTTATTTGTATTCATGTTTTATTTTTTTGTTATATTTAAATTTTACTGTTATTACATTTTAAAAAACAAGTTCGTTTAGGAAAATTTCCAATATATTTTTATTCATAATATACATGTGGACCAATGCTTATAAATTCTTCAAAAAAATACCAAGATCGAAGGTGGATAGAAAAACTTTAGTATTTCTAATTACTTTGAAAAAAAATTATCAAATAGTATTTAAATATAATCAAAATATTAAAGTTCTATGTTTAAATATTATGTTATTACACAATTTTCTTACCTTTTAATATTATTGTTATTTATAATAACAAAAAAATATACATTTTTTAAATAGTCCAGTGCATTGGACGGGTACAAAAACTAGTATATATAATATAACTACCACAAGTAGGACGGGCTCCTGAGTAAGATACCAAGATATTTCCATAAACTTCATCACAACACCCAGCAATCTTTAGGTCGCGGTTCCCAGAAGAAACATGACTTCGTTTCATTACATCCTGTCCAGCTTCTAACTTCAAGAACTTGTATTTCAGAAGGTATGGAGAAAGTTTCATAATGCTATTATGATAGATAAAAAATAAAAAGTGTATAGTAAAAAAAAAACATAAATTCCATAACCATTACTTAACTAAGAAATTTACACTATGGAAAGAAAATATGAACGTGTCTAGTCTTCCACAGAGGGAGGAGTATAAGACATTGCCAAGTAGACAGTACTGTAGACATGCAGACAACAACTAACGGGGCTTGCTCCTTCACATTGACCAATCACAGTGGTACAGGGGCGCACCATTTCTCCACCACAAAATATTCCAGAAAATGGCACTCCTGGAAAATTCTCCAAGAAAGGGGAGCTATCAACATTGTTACGTCCAAAGAAGGATTCTCCCCGGCCGTAACAAGCAAAAATTAAACCTCCAAAAACATTGGCAGCATTGTCTCCATCACCCTTGAAATTCTTGGAATTTCTTTCCAGTGTAATATTCTTGAGGGCTTCATGGACCTTGGTTAATGAAGTTAAGGCAGTGTTCGGATCTGAAAAGTAGAATTGAAAGAAATCTCCTGTTTTTATGCCGATGCCGTCCACATACAGATACTCTTCATCACCTCTGTCCAAACACAAAAACTTAGCCCTTTTTATTAAGAGGGCAAATAACTGCTACGGAAAACACAAAAACACACACACACATGGCCATGAGCCTCATGATGGCAATGGTGACAATTTCACTAGAGGCTATGGAGAACCTTAGATACGTGTTTTAAAGGCCAAGGATTGCAACTACACCCATAATTTTACGTGAAAGAATGGGAACAAATATAAAAACATCAAATGGCTGTCATAAAAGCTAATAAAGATTCATTTACAATTTCAGCAGAAGCATCTTTCTAATTATTTCTGTCTGGGCACCATTTTTAATATTTAAGTGATTTCAATATTGAAGTAATAAAATAATACCATCTATCGAAACAAAAAATTAGCTTAGACTTATATGTTCAAAAATATTGTCTGCATCCGTATTTCATTCTGGACAGAACTCATGTCATCTAAGATTGTACAAAAAGAATTTAGGCAATCATGGATACATGCATTTGTCTTTTCTCAAAGAATTTGAGCTCAGATTAACAGTTACAATTTAAACACACCATCTTAGTAGAGGGTTTATGCCTAACTCCACCAAACAACTATTAATGAATTAGAAGATTGCTTCTAGTTCCCTATACTCAGTATCCAAGAATTTGAAGTACAATAATAATTACACATTGCCACACCTACAATTGTTTTTCAACATAGCACAAGATTCCAAAAAAATGGGTAAAACAACTTTTTAAGACTTAAAAAAAACAATTTACCAAATTTGTAAATTTAGACTACTATATCTTTTACATGAGTTGGTTATAAGCAACTGTAATTCATCACCCATCATCTAAGCTAGATAAACCAAAATTAATATCAGCAGTTGAAAATGACAGTGGATGGAATAATGGGATTATAAGATATAGCACTAAAAGGTAGATATAGCAAAATTCAGTCCTTTTAAAAAAATCTTCAAACGCATCCAGAGAATGAGAGAAGAATATACATCAATGAGGAAGTAGAACACCAAAGTACTTTAAATCATACCCCACAATTCCATGATATGCAACACAGGTTCTTGGCATTGGCTTCTCTGCTCCCGTGGAGAATTTCCTATGTTTAATTACCCCGATGTACAAATCAGGAGATTCAATATGATTGTCCAGCTGCAACATTTTTTAAGTTAAGAAAATAAAAACCATATATAAGAAGAAATAAATCCCATACTAGAAATCCGTACCTTGCAATTGGATCCAAACAGTCATTTGCAAATTTCTTCACAAGGGTATTTTATTTATTACATGAAATCTAATGGTCATTCTTTAAAACTACGTTTTGACGAGTTCTAAATAATTTTAACATATTTTTTCCTTAGCAAATGAAATTTTAATTTTGCCTAAAGATATGCATAAAATTGCGCACCAAATTATTGATATCAAGTAGAATACTCTGACCATCAAGAAGTTCTTGTTGCCCTTCCCTCCTAGCAGTTAGCCATGTTGCACAATCAGTGGTGTTTGGTCTAACTGAGGCAGCCTTGTATCTGGGACCCACAGTTGAAACACCATCTGACAATGCAACATGAAACCTAATAGTTCCTGCAGTGAAATCAATCCATAGCAAAGGTAAGTAACTTGTAAAAAACAAACTAAGTTAAAAAACTAGTAAATAATGCCATGTGACTGGAAAAATCACAACAGTAAAACAATCCACAAGATAGACTATTATTCAACTTGTTCACACATACAAAGGCAGAACAAAAAAGAGAGGGAAACATGATAAAGAAAAAACAGTGAGGGTGCTTATCCTACGATGCATGGATACTCGAAAATTGCTATATCTGCATCCAATATTGATAATTTGTGTTTTGGACACGATTAGGTAAAAAACTTAATAAAGCTTTAATTCAATAAATTCTTGACTTTGATTCAACTTATTTTGGAGAAATAATCACTTACTTTTTCCAACTTCCTTAGACAAATTTTAAAAGTGACTTCAAATTTAACATTAACAAACATGACAAGTAAATACTAGGGTAATCATCAAGCTCACTAAAACAAGTCAACTGATAGAACTCCACAGTTATATAAGTGATTCTATTTAGTAAATACTGGGGTAAGGCTCATCCAGATGATAAAACTCCTACAAAATGTCTTACAAGAGACTTTCTGCCCTAAACTTCAGAATACCACACACAAAATCTGGTTGTGTTAGACAAGATTGTCAAACTTGAGAGTTTACATAAATTCATGGAAGCTTTGTAAACTCTAATCATAAACTCGTAGGAGTTTACTTCATACAAAAAGACATTAAAATACCTATAAATAATATAATAATTTAATGATGATGCAATAAATATTTTTTTATATTTTTTAGTTTCTCATAGTATATATTACTTTTAAATATTTTTCTAATGTTATTACACTTTAATCATTACTCCTCTTGATTATATATCTCATTATTATATTTTACAAGAAAAAAAAGTTAATCTTCAAATTAAGGCCCAATAATCTAAAATATTAAGAGGGCAATTTCTTCCTACACCCCCATAGTTAAAATTCCAATTATACCTCTGTTGTAATTATAGTTCCAGATTGTGTAATCCATGGCTATTCTGAATTGTTAAATCCGTAATGCAAAATTACATTTTAGATTATACAATCTATAATATAAATTACATTCCAGATTGCACAATCCATAGTGTAAATTTACATTCCGGATTGTACAATCCGTAATGCAAATTTATATTCCGGATTGTACAATCCGTAATGCAAGTTTATATTCCAAATTTTATAATCCATAATGTAAATTTAGAAGCCAATATGAAATGCAAATTACATTTCAAATTATATAATCCATAATACAAAATTATATTCCAGATTCTACATTCCATAATGCAAATTTGAAAGACAATTTGTAATGCAAATTGCATTCCAGTTTGTACAATCCATAATGTAAATTGCATTCCAAATTTTACAATCAGTAGTGCACACAAATTGTGGAATCCACAAGTAATAATCCGCATCCCTCGTAAAAAAAAAAATTGACCCCAGGAAGGTGGAGGTAGAGGTGAAAGATGTGGTGGAGGTGGAGGTGGGAAAGTATGGAGGTGCAATGGAGGAGAAGGGAAGGAGATGAGAACAAATTTGACTTTTCACCTTGGTTATAGGGTGCAGTAAAATAATATAGGGGTGCAAGAAGAAATTGCCTAGTAAGAGAGTAGAAAAACACCTAAACCCTAATATGTGAAGTTATTAAATATGTAAACAGCATAAAAAGTATTATCCCACTATTTGAAGTTAGATACATAAATCACACAATGACATTGGACACCATTAAAAAAAATTCTCAGAAATATTATTTATATGAGATTCCTCTTAACAATTTCCTCCACTGCCATTGATCTCCCTCTACCCATTTTTACAGGGCCAAAATCCATGCAAACTACTCTCCCAACCATTTCTTTCAATGACCCTTTTTTTCATGTGTCTCCAAAACACCTTAACAGATTTTTAGTCATCTGTTCTCCTATAGATGTCAAACCAATATCTTTTTACAGACATCCAGTTGTATACATCCATTTTATCATATCATGCCTTTCTTGAATGGCCACACATCCATCTTAACATTCTCCATTTTCATATCACTACCTTTTTCTCTTGCCCCTTTAAGCCCAACAATCAATATTAACCCAAGGAGTATAGCACCTCTTATGTTGTGAGTGATCCTTGTTTGACCAAAGTAGCTATACTCACAACATGATTCCTCACTACTAAGGAGCATAAAATCAGTATTCACTATCATGGATATAGCACATGACAGAACAACCAACTCTAATTGTATTAATAACAGAGGTTCCAGCCAAAATAATGAGATTCAGAACTGGGAATACAATTAACAAAAGCAGAAGAAAAGAAATGATGACGGAATAGTGCAAATTCTCTCCCAGGTCCACAACAAGTCCAGCCTACCTCCTTTCTCCCTACAACCTCCTATTTATCCTTTCTCTCTCTCTGTAACAACCTTTGCACACCACACACCACTAATGCCAAGTCAGCAGTTAGTTAGCCTACCAATTCTCTATCCTTATTCTGACTAAGTGTGATACATTTCTTCTGTCTCTTAACGTACACCATAAACTTAGAGGTCTTGTCAATACTCCCCCCTCAATCCCAACTTGTCCTCAAGGTAAAAAAGTGGGAAACAGCTCCTTGATTGCAGTGATATCCTCCCAAGAATTTTCAAGTCAGGCAATTCCTTCCATTTAATTAGTACTTCTGTTTCCGGTGTCCTTCTTAATGGTGAAAGCTTCAAGCTGACTTGCATCTCCCAATCTTCACCAAAAATATAGGGGAAGTGGTTGACCCATCACAGTTGCAGCAACTGCTTTCTGCATTGCATAGCATAACGGATGCACTGTTGTTCCTTCAGATAACTGCAACTTATTAGCAACTGAAACCACCTTCTCGATAATTGTTTATGTCCAAAGTTTTCAGTTTGTATGGTTGTATCTTCAAAAAAATCCGCATCCCCAACCCAACCTCCCTCCAATGCTTCATGCTACATTGGGCTTTTTCTAGTTCGGATAAGAAGCAAACAAGGGTTGATGATGTCAATGGAGGCCTAAATTGAAGCCCAATTTAAAGAAGAAATTCTTGGCCAGAATCCTTAAATGCTAGTAAAGCATGGCAAATGAGGCATGAAAAGCATATCAAGCATGGAAGGCACCTTCCTTAGATTCAGCCACTCAAATTTTCCCTCGTTTTTTTTTTCTTTAATATTTTACCACACTTATGTAGGTTCTAGGTACCTCATTTGAATGTATTTAGAAGAACATTTAGGTGTCATCAGGATTGTAATTTGTAGAACTCATCGGTTGGAAATATCCATCAGCCTCACATGTAAGATTACTTTTGAGTTTATTGAAATTTGAGAATTGAGAGGAAACTCTTTTGTGAGTGATGATTCTTCATTTAGCTTATCATGAAGAAGATTCATTTGGCGCTCTTCTTCCATCAACAAGTCTTTCTATCCTTTTCTTTCTTTGTCTTGTTCAGTGTTATCGAAACTCTGTTATGGCGGCGTCATAACGGAAATCGGGGCAGTTTTGCAGCCTGCAGCCACAAGAAGGCGGTGGGATGCGGGTTTTTCATGGTGGCTCCTGGTGGTTGCTTTTTGCATGACGAGTGGCAGGCATGGAACGTCAATGACGGAAAAGGCAGGCAGCAGCAGCATGAGGAAGAAAAATGAGCAGCGGTGTGAAGAAGAAAGAAGAAAGAACGGCTGCAGCATGGAGAAGTGGGGTAGTGGAAGAAACCCTAATTGCAGGGCAATTGCACATGTAACATAAGCCTAATTGCAGGGTGTGTTAAAAGCCTAACTTATGTTTTGTTAAGAATTGGGCCAGCCCAATAAAACTTATTTTATCCACCTAATCTTTCTTTTTCTTCAGCCTCTGTACTAAGTACTACTTACCCCCAGTTTGTCGTCGCCCACCATCATCCACCGCCACTCGCCGCTACCGCCGCCCCTCATATTTTTATATTTTCTTTCTAAATTATCTATGTCATATATTATATTTCTTTTAATCCTATATTTCCGTCATAACCCTTTAGGGTTTCCACCATAACTTCATAAAGGATTTGTAGCTTTCTGATATTTTCTATTATCTGATATCGATATCGTTGGCCTTGTTCTTTGTTCTTGTGTAATTGTCTAATATCTTCTCATTTCCGTCAAATGTGTCTTACTGTTAACTTTGTCCAGAAAGTGCTCACGAAACACTTGTCTCTGTCTGACACAATTTAAGAAGGAAGCCCATGAAGTTTCACTATGCCTGAGATAAATATTTCAGCAACTTCTATAGGAGTAAAAGGGGGAGCAATGGCCACAACACGAGAGTATTTGGTTAACCTGAACCACTACCGAGACAGTGTCTACTCCAAAAGCCTTGGGCAACCCCTCAATGCAATTGATGGAGATGTCTGACCAAATCTGAGTCAGAAGAGGTTGCAAAACTCCAACTGTAGGTTCCTCAAGAGAGCATGAACAACCCTGTTCTCCTTCACAGGTTTATACTTAAAATTAAACCAAAACAATTCAAAAACCCATTTTTGCTACTCTTTTTTTATGAGTCTTTGATCTGCTAGAAACCTCAAGTTTTTCTGGTTGCAATGTACTAGGAAACAGCTAGCCAGAAAATAGTCCATCCATTTGTGGTAGTCTAGTACAAATGCCATCAACTCTCACTCATACACTAAATTGATCCTTCACCTAAGCTTTTACTTATCTAATGGGATGCACTTCATGCATAAGTACAGCACCTATGACTTTCCCAGATGCATCAGCTTCAATAAAAAATATTTTCTCAAAGTTTGGGACTGCCAATATTGTCATTGCTTTTCAGGTGCTCAAAAGCCACTTGAGCCATTTTCCTAATTAAAACTATCATTCTTTAATTGTTGAGTGTGAGGCCAAGCAATCTTCCCATAATTTTTATCTCTAGCTGATGTGGGATCTTTAACATATATCACAAAAATGTCTTCCAATGATAAGAACAGACACATATGTGGGTTCACCCTATCTATTTCAACAACTACTTAATCTCATTCAGCTGTAATTGGCTATCTTCTAGCAACTTTTGGACGTTGTGCTCCAACTCAAGACTCCATTGCAGTGCATGTAGAGACCATACAAGTTGCCACAAACAAATGCTATGATATCAATTGATAAGAACCAAAAAAAATATGATACAACAAGCCAACTCTAGTTGTATTAATAATAGCAACTTTAGCCAAAATCAACTAAAATTTTGAAATGGAAATACAATTAGCAATAACAGAAGAAAAGCAATTAGAGAGTGTCCAATTCTCTTCCAAATCCACGACAATTCTAACCTACCTCCCCCTTCCCTACTACCTCCTATTTTTACTTTCTCTCTCCCTCTAACAACTTGTGCACACTGCACACCACTATTTCGAGAGAAAAATAATTGAAATTTGCAGACATATCTAATCAAGCTTGAAGGGAATTTTCACTTGTCTTAAAATTTATTTGATTAACAGTTCATTTTCTCCTGATTAAAGGATATATGTTCGCGAAAGTACAGCAATCATCAACCCTGTGATCCTTCAAGGAATAGAAGAAAATGCATTACTCGTCAATGAAATAGTGCAGTATGCACTGTAGCAGTTATATGAATTATATCATGGATCAGGTGGCAAGGGCTGCCAAAAGATAACCAGACATACCCAAAGACCTGTCTCTGTCCTGAACAAATACCAGAGCAACAGCTTCTACATTTCCTCTTCTACTACAAATGATTCTAGAATCATTCCCACTTTTGTGTACAAAGTCAAAGGAGCCTCTCTCATCACCCACAACGACAGTGTCCATTGGCATAGCATAATCTGAAATAAAAACAAGAATTAATTTTGATAAAAAAAAATAATGAAAATGAAGAGCACAAGCTTGTAGTAAAAGAGTACAAATTAAAATAATGATCTAAATTACATAACACATTTGTAGAATACAGTTTCCGAATCTAAAGTCAAGTATTAAACAACAGTTATGTATCCCATAGACATTCTACAACAAAAATTTTAGAGTAAGCAGGAAGTCATATCTTTAAGTGCACAAAATAAACCCCAAGAAATAATTTCCTTCCTTGCTCTTTTGTCACAGACACACTAAAAGTGAGGAGATAACCCGATAAACTCCATAGTCTACCAAGCAGCAGGCTAATTTTCTCCTACTATTTTCCTCATAAAGTAAAGAGAAAATGAAAATATTAAACAAAAGAGCATATCTACGAAACATAATACATACAGGATTATCAAATTATATGCATATAAGTATCACTCACCCAATTTCTCCAGAACCAATTTCATGTCACTGCTTGCTTCCTATGCAGCCAAATCAGAGTATCAGAAACATATCCAAGAATTAAATAAATAATGAAAAAGATAATAAAATAAAATTAGTAAATATGCGTGCAGCTATAAACTTACTCCAAACAATATGATCCCCACAGGGAACGGGCAACCAGAGGCAATGGCTGAATATTCCTTAATATCCTTAATAAAATTGTCAACCCATGGTGCTTGAAATGACTGTTGGAAAAAATAAATAAAAGAATAAAGCAACCCTCATTTAAATATAACTAATCAGTATAAAGATGCGAAAGGGTGCAACTAAGGAACTGAGGTGAGGCAACATTAGTCACTCATCCTGGTTGAACCATACACTACTGATGCCTTGATGCCTTTCTGGTTCTGAGCTTTAGACAAGCACAACTAAAAACATCTTATTTCAAAATAGGAAAACCAATTACAAACCGATCTAATATGCTAACTGTGATGTTAAAAGAGATCGAATAGTCATAGTGTTAGTCTATGGATTGGGACTCGTCTCTTTAGTAAAGTGTGTAGTTAATAATACGAAAAAGCAATGCAAGACATAAATATTTTACTGCCATGTTCTCTTTATGTTCTTTAACACCTGTCTTCGATAAGCCATCTCTAGCTTCTTGGCATCAACACCTTAAATTGGGTTGTAGAAGCATTCATTTTCACAATGTCTTACTATCTCAATCTCTCTTATAGATTACATATTCATTTTCTGAGAATGCACAAGTCCAAATTCTTAAAGGGATTTTACTACCTTTCTTGGCCGCCGCAACGGCACGGCTTCAACTTTCAATCCCGGCAAGTAGCCAACAGTCAAAACTAAGCCTTCGTTTATAGACTTTGCATATGTTTCCTCACCAAAGCCACTGAAAAGGGCACCCCATTTGACCTACATAAATCACCCTGCGTTTAGTCGAGTTCAGCAAATCTCTACCACAACAGAAAACAAATATCAAAACCCAACCTCTTTAAACTCATCAGTAACAGCATCCCTTCCAATAATACCATTTGCCACGGTAACAATAACGGGAATATTAGATCCCAATGACTGTCTAATCTGTAACATAAGCATTAAGTCAATTGCATAGCAAACACAATAAAAAAAATCAAAAGAGATGAAGGTATTAATTCCTTACAAGCCGCAGAGTCTTGGAAGTGCAGAATCCAGTTCCAGTATTGGCAATAGCAAAATGCGGTCGAATTGGCTCCGACAGAACCCTTTGCACAACCTCATTAACAGCATCCTATACGAAATTGTAGAGCGTTAACCGACGTCATTCCGTAGGTTTATTACCGAACCCTAATTGTGTAAATTGTGAGATAGAAAGAGGGTTACGGGGAGCGAAGGGTTGAGAGAGAGCGCAGAAGAGAGTTTGGGACGAGAGAGGATGCGATTGCAGAGAGAGTTCCATGCTTTGCTGACGCAGGCTGCGGAAGCGAATGGAACAGCAGGAAGCCTCGCTAGAATGTTCTGAAGAAGATCATCATTCAGCATACTCAAGCTGGTGTTCGCATCGCTCGAAGCTTTCATCTTCGTGCTCGATTTTCGCGACGACGATGGCTTCTCCATGGCGGTTCAACACCATCTACGTGAACATCGCAGAAAGTACCGTGAAGAAAATGGCGAAACATTTTTCACATGGGCTACGGATTGGGCCTTGGCCCTCAATAGAAATCTTTTTCTATAGAAATTATCAAATTTATCATATACATGTTAAATGTTAAATGATACACAAAATTGTATTCTGATTAAATTAAATTAATACCTTTATGCTGTCAATTTTCATTAAAAATTCATTTTTCTCCGTCTTGTATTTTAATCTCTCTTTTTTTAATTTTAATACATCTGTGTTGCAGTTTACAGAAAATGAAATACAGATTTATTTTAAAGAAATACAATATAATAGACGGTATATATATATAGATATGGTTGCACTCTTACTACTTTAATCGTTTTACAAAAAATAAAAATAAAAATGGTTATTCAGGACCTTTACATCTGTATACACATGCCTAACAATACATATAAATATGGACACTTTTTGTTCCCAAATTGTACGAGGTCATTGTTAATTAAGAATCCTAAATATACTCGCTATAAGGATCAATAGCCTTTAGGTGACCAAAGATAGAAAGATATTATGAAGAGATCAAACACTTTTTATTTGTGAAATATTGAAGTTTACAGTACTCCGCAGCATTCTAAATGCATTTCCTTCTTAATATATTTAGAATCTACACATAATATATTTCAAGGGAGCACAAAGTGCAAATTTTTTTATCAAACACAAACTTAATTAAAAATTCAGTGGTCTCCTCATTCTTATTTAAATTAAAAAAAATCATCTTCTGTCCTAAAACCCTAATTTTTCACTCCTAACTTTTCTCTTACCCTTTACCACCTCACTCTTTCTCTATGAGCAAAACCCTAATTTTTTTTCTTCACTCTTAACGTCTCAATGTCTTCTTTGTCTCTTTTCTCATCTCTTATCTCTTTACATGAAACCCTAATTTTCATTCTTGGCCCTCACTCTCAACATCACTAAAGAAGAGTTTTGCTATGTTGCGTGCATCATCTACTTTTGTGGCAGGGTATAAAATGAGCCATTTTGCTAAAATGATCCTCCACCATTAAGATAAAATCAAAACCCCTTTGAGTCTTGTGTAGACCAAGGATAAAATCCATGTTAATATATTCTGAAGGGGTTGAAGCAAAATGCAAGGGGGTATATAAACCATGAGGCATAGTCCTAGACTTAGCTTGTAAGCATGCAATGCACCTATGACCATGTCTTTGGATTTCCTATCTCATTTGGGGCGAAAAGAATTTTTCTTCAAGTAAGTTTAGAGTGTTATCAACTCCAAAATGGCCCATGAGTCCCCCTTCATGTGTTTCTTTCACAAGGAGTTTTCTATGAGATCTTTGGGGTATTGATAACTCAACTTTTATACTCTCATATTGAAGCTTATTACATTCCAGCATTTTTGTTTCTTTTATCTTTCAATTTTAGCTTAGATTTTTTAATTTTTAGGAAGTTTTAGGAGTTGCAGCATCACCCAACGCCATATATCCTCACCAAACGCATTGTTGAACCTTGCTTACTGTCTCGATACCACCCAAAGCCATTTTATTGGCACCCAAAACAACAAAACAAATTAGCCCTTATTATGTTATCGCTTGGAATCACCACAATATCGCCCAATGCTACCAAGAAATGCAGGATTTTCATCACTAACCTTTGTTGACTATTTTGCTTGTTACTTTCTCTACATGAGCCTAATGAGTCATTATTTTCCCTTATTCCATTGCCTTTTTGTGCCCATCTTGATGGTTGTTTTGTGCTTAATTGTCTATTGTTAGTGCATTTTCATATTGGGCTTCATTGAGACATTATTGTAAATTTTGATTAATTTGACATTAATTGGTTTAATTTTGATTAATTTCATGTTTGTTTGGAGAGTACCCACTTGAGGATTTCACGTTTTTTTATTTTGTGACCATTAGAGTACCACCCAACTTAGGGCTTTTGTTCTCGTCAATCTGAATTTCGTTTGTTCCTTCTTTCTTTAATCTTATAATGCATTTTTGTTTCTATTTGTGTTATAAGTCTATTTTCATGGATAACTAAACCTTGCAATTAATTTTATGATGAGAATGTAATGAAATCTTGAGATTTTGTGCATGCTTTTCATTGTTTATGTTGCCCTCCATCTTTTTAATTGGTGGTTTATTGTTGAATACGAATTTTGGACATGCTTAATGTTAGGGTTCTTGTTATTACATTGAAACAGACTTGAATCATGCTTAGTGTTACATTTGGAACCTTTGAATGAAAATATTGGTCACTGGGAGACGATACTAGATTAACTCCTAACTTATTATATTTAAATGTTTTATTTGGTTGATTGCAACCTCGATTAGAACCCATTTGATTTGATTTTTTTGCATTGGAATTTAGAATTAAAGGGCTTTAATATGAATGGTAGAACATAATTTGTGGAGCCTTAGTATAGTTGCAGTTCACGTTGGAATATGAAAGTAGTTTGCAAAGGCAAAACTAGTGTAACTCAAAGATGTTTTCTAACTGTTTAGATCATAAGTTTTTCTACATATCTCAAATTGAGTTGATTCTTGTTGTGTTGGATTCTAGACTCAAAGATTGTTAATTTGAGTACTTGAACATATTTTTGGAGCTATGTATGAGATGCGGTTTAGCCTCAAAATTCAAAGCAGTTACTTGGACAGAGATAATTTCAGCCATTCTTGGTGCAATTAGCATAGTTGGGAGCATACATGTCCTCTTCATCTGGTGTGTTATTGGGCTACACAAGGAATGGTGCAAATGCAGTTGATCTAGGGTTGTGCACTACCACATCACGATACAAAAGAAATGCAATTGTGTTATGGCCAACATATCTAGGGTTGTTTCTTATTTTAATATGACTTATGGAATTAAAATAATATATAAAGTTCCCAAGCGCGGGAAAATTTAAAACTTATATCGCAGAAGTTCAAATACACATAATCATCCTTATTACAAATCCATAGTAGAGAAAAACATAAATAAGACCTATTACAAAATGTTTGTAAATAAAACATATAGAAAATCCCCCATGGTCCGCCCCGTTCTATCTTTAAGCATCGACCTTCTCACTTGGATTCACGTATGCTCTCGTGTGGCAAGTCGCACAATCATCGTCAAACACAAACAAAAATGGTGAGGTGAGAAAGAAAACAATCATAAATAATAAATAATGAAAATTAACACCCCCCAAATTATCTTAGCCAGTTTTTATTTCATTGACTCCTTTATACCATTTCACCTCAATCTCATAACCTATATGAGAAGGATCCATATACAACCTTGATCTTTAGGGATTATCATGCTTCCACGAGCCTGCCTGCTCGTGGTTCAACTCTATGCCCGTAGTCCAACTCTACGAACCTACCCGTTCGTAGTCCAACATCTGTGAACACCTACTATGAACCTCCCTACTCATAGCAGCCTCAAGTGTGAGTACATAACATATGAACATTCTCGCTCGTATCCCCACATAAGAGTACAATGAATACGGACTTCCCCACCTGCATCAATCATGTATCTCCAACTCTATTACAAAGCTCCCTGCTCATAATTTAATCAAGCATATCCCAGACAAAACCATCAAGTCCATCCATGCATAACCATATTTGTAAAGGACCCCTGTCCTTGCACTATTGTCTAGCGCTGCCTAAGCGCCGTTAGGCAAAACTATGCTCCAGGCCGCATGACGGGCACCATGAGCCGTCAAGCGCCACGCTTTCCAAAACTCTTCTAGTTTGTAGCAATCGCCTAGCGGGAACACCACCATTGTTAAGTGTCACACTAGTAAAATGAATTCTACTGGTTTAGGCACTACATTATGTTTTCTAACACATCCAAGGATTGCAATCATGCATCTAGAACACCAATCTCATATGATTACAATTCTCATGATACATAATTCATCATAACAGTTCCTAAGTACAAATCAAACATAAGTACTCCAAGCATTCCATCTTGAAAATAAGACATCACTTTAGTGTAGCTAAGAAGGTACATCATATGATGAATCTTTATACCAGTAGTCCATTATACATGCAATTTCACAAACATCACAGTATCTATGATACCACTTTCATTTTGATATATCACATCCTAAACCAAGATTTATCAAGTCCCACAATTACCATACCAAACCTAAGTACCTTTAATAGTTATTTGGCATTATCAAGATGTCATTCCTACATGTTAAATACCTCCATATAATAATCTCTAAAATTTCCCAATCATCCAAGTGATATGGTGATGTTAACATAACCTATTTTAACCATTTTCTTTTCATATCTTAATTCAATTCAAGTTTCATTTGAATCCCCGACTCTAACTCATGCATCGACACACCCAATTGAACCCTTAAAGATCATACAATCATACTAGCTTTTTTACTAAAACCATCCCCAATGACCCTAATATTAGTTTTCCACTAAGCAAGCCAAAGAAGCTGTTGACCACCAATCATCGCCTGGCGACACGCCAATACTGTCAGGCGGTGCATCAAGATTCTGAAAATTCCAAATTTCATTGCACCTACTAAAACCCTAGTATACCCAAATCGCAAATCAACATTTTGATTTGCAATTCAACCACAAGTAATCACATATCCATTCATGCATTCAAAATCTATTATTCAAATCAAATCTTCAAATAATCAGCACATCATATTTCCCAATCAAGTGCAACCCGTATTAACCACTTGAGCTAGTATTATTCCTTGTCTATAACTTGTCAAGAAATTCTCTTAGGGGTATTTCTAACCCATCATTATTTGTAATTTATTAATTATTATCTCTTTAAATTTCCTAAGTATTACAATAAGTTGAATTGTGTGTTTTATTTAAGTCATTATTCATTTCTATGTTGGTTCTAAGACTATGTAATTTCAAAATGTAAGACTCGAGAAAATAAATTAATTAAATAAATAACAAATTAATAAATGATGGTGGTGGGAGCCTTTATGGCATTTAATGCTAACTTTTATAATGTGGAATAGTACTAACTTAAGTGGTTGAGAGTACTTAGACATGTTGAAAGGACTTGGGTTTGAGTCCTATGTATGCCAATTGTGTGTTATTTTAATTGTTTATTATTTTAGTAATATGATTGATCATGATGAGTGATAATATGATCCTCAATTTATAGGAATTATCATAAAACATGAATTTGGTTGAATGGTTGTGCATTGATTTAACATTGGCATGGTCATGTGTTCGAACCTTGGTAGACATGAATTAAGCTTCCTTTTCCTAAAATTCTTTTTGGCATGAATGTGAATGGTCAGACAAACCCTAACCGTCAAAGGGCTAAGGGAAGCCATTGTTGGTTAAGGAAGAACTATCACGTACTCAATTTGACGCAATGAATTTAGGTTAGGGGAGTTGTTTAATTGTTGTTTTTGATTTTATATTCAAAATTGTGAATGGTATAAGATGTATGGATTATTTTTCAACATTTTCTTCTAGATTGTGTTGGATTTTTAGAAATTTCCAGAAACCACCTAGCAGCATTGAAGGGCCGCTAGGCGACTTATACATTTGTAGGTTTTTTAGGCTTTTGGGATGAACCGCCTGGTGGTGATGAACACTAGCTAAGCGACTCATGGGATTTTTGGCACATTTTGTAGGTTCTATGATTTCTGGGTTGTTTGATCAAGGGGAAAAAGGGAAATTATCTGTTAATTAGCATTGAACATTGAAATCATTGAAATGTGATGTGGATTGAGGTAATTGGATAAATTCGTGATTTAATGATTATGGCATGATTTGTTCTATAATTGGAGATAATTTTCCTTACAGTTGAATTGTAATTAATGGAAAGTGGAATGGAGCACATTAAAGAATGGTGGTGAGGGAGATTGATAGGATGGTATGGAGTGTTGGAAATTGGGTTTCATACTATTGCAATACCAATCTGGAAATTTGTCCAGAAAGTAATGCATCGCCTAGCGGCAATCTAGGAGCCACCAGGCGACAACGCGACAGTGGTTGCAATCGGGTTTTTATGGGTTGAGGTTCGTAGGGTTGGACTTCTATGAGTGGGTACTATAGTTTATACGGAAAGGAAATAAAATAAGGGGACAATAGTGGAGGTGTGTCATAGTGGGGATTTGGCATTGATAGTGAATGGTTGAGTAATATGCATGGATGGGTTATGAAGTCAAATTTGGTTTAAGTATAATTGAATCAGGGTTAACTACATGAATGAAAGGGTGCACATGGGGTAAGTACCAATAGGCATGAAAGAAAAATAGGACCACAATGTCCTATGACAAAAACTCTAAGAGTTTCATTGGGGGTACCTAGCTTTGCCATACGTTAACCAAACTGTAACTACTTGAGATTACATGCTTAAGTCTTTATAACTAGCAAATTGATGTATATAAGATGAAGTATGATGAATTGGTTTATGGTTGAAGGTAGCTAGGGATGTTGGATGAAATCTAGATGGGAATGAATATGGATTGGTTGCCTTGGGATTCATTTAGGATTGTCTGAAAACTAGTACTACACAAGTACTGGTGTAACGTCTAGCGATGGTGTTTGACCCGCCAGGCGATAACTACAAACTCAATGGCATACTAGAGTGTGTGGCGCTTGGCGATGGGGTTCATTCCTCGAGGCAATAGCTGCAAAATCAGAGGCTTTAGAGGTGCGTGGGACCTGGCAGTTTGTGGTATCCACCAGACGGTGTGGAACGCAACTTCGCTTGGTGGCTCTAGAGCAACATCAGGCAATAATGTAGGAGTAGCATACTTGTTTGCTTTGGATGTGCGTGGTCTACAAGGCTTGGATGATACCTTAAAGAGAGACTTGCTGGAATGTTCCTTGAGTTTTGGCTCAGAACGATATCGCTTGAGTTGTGGCTCAAGTAGAGGGTAAACAAGTGGCATTTCTTGAGTCGTGGCTCGGGATGGCGGATGAACACAAGGAATCCTTGAGTTGTGGCTTGGATTGACGAGGGTTGCCGGTGTGAATGTGTGAGTTGTGGCTCGTACAGATGGGTCCAGAAAGATTGCCCTCCTCGGTATCTAATTGATGAGTTTGGTATTCTTGGGACATTACGAACTATGTTTCGTATTGGGAACTCCATCTAGTGTTACAGAGTGTGGTTTGTAGCAGGTTTCCCGTACGTGTTCTACAAGTTGTGGCTTGTAAGTGTGGCAACAAATGCATCTTAAGGTATTCATCCAAAGATGTAGAACATGGATAACATGGTGGTGGCCATGTGGTATGAAATCCAAGGATATAATCCTTTTATGGGTGTGTGATTATATATATTTGTATTATATATATGAGTTTCATACTATTAACTCACCTTATCTGCTTGTGTTTGGCGATGATCGTGTAATCCGTTACACAGGAGCAGATGATGTTGCAGGTGGTACTAGTGAGGTATAGACTGGAGCGGGGCAACATGGGATGTTATGATTTCTACTATTTTTCATTATTTTATAATTTAGTTTTAAACAATATTGAGATTTTAAGACTGAGAGTTAAATTTGCGATTATTATATTTGATGATGATGTGTGTTTTTTTTCCCGTGTTTTAGGAAAAGACGCTTTAATAAATGTGATTTATTTTATTTTAAATTTTTATTTTATTTTAAAATTAGTAATATCCGTTCGGGATGTTACAGAAAATCGTGACGAATGTTTAGCCAATTCGATGATTATGCTTTCAATGAATGTTTTTAGCTTGCATTTTTAACTTGAGTTCTAAATTTATTTTTTAATTCTTTCCTTCGTTTTTCTTACTGTTTTTTAGATGAGCACTCATTTATGTTCAATCCATCTTAATCCAATGTTACTTTACATCTTCATTAGCTTTAAATTTCAGTTAATGTTTATGCACTCCATTTGAATACGTGTTGCAGCTCTTATCTAGTTATTTACTGGTGAAGGATTGACCCCAACCAAGGATGGAGGCACATGCTTAAGAAGACTAAGCATGTTTAGAAAGGAAGTTCACTAATCCTTCATCCTTTTCATTTGTGTTTGTTATTTTTAATTCCCTAAGTTGACTTAGTTGAATCAACTTTAGTTGACTTGTTGACCTTTGACTAGATTTGACTTGTTGACTATAGTTAACTTGACTTAAGCCTACATGTTAATCTATGTTTATTTGCTTTGTAGGTTAATTAGGAGTAAGAAAGAAATGCTAGGTGGCGCATGGTGATTGGGGAGCATAAATGATGTGGATGAGAGAGTAAAGCAAAGGCATAAAGCATAAAGTAAAAGGCATAAAACAAGTGTACCTATGTACCTTTGGTCTCCTTTGTTTTTAGCACACTTTGGCCACTTTTTGGAGACATATGAGACACATTCTTTGTCTCTTTTTGTGCTAGAACGAAATTAGCCTTGCACACACCATAGTTGGATCTTTTGTCTCTCATTTTTGTAACCTTATTTGACCTAGTTTCTAGAAGCTAGAATTAGGTTTTTGTAGAGACATCCTTAGGTATCTTTTATTTGCTCAGAGGCCCCTAAACTCTTCTATATAAGGGGTGCTCTTAGACATGTAAAAGGGTTGAACATTTTGAAGTAAAAACTCTCTTGTGTCTCAACCATTTGTGAGAGTTTCTTCCCTAGGGAGTGAATAATGTTAAGCCTTATTTGGCATAGCAAATGGCGGCACACATTCACTCATCTTCAAGGTTGCCATAGCTTCTAGCCTAGCCTTGTAGTGGCGTGCTTCTCACATTTTTACCATTTCTTTCCTTTCCATTTTATGTTTTCTTCTTCTTTTAATTGTTCTTGGTTTTCTATGGTTTATGTGCTTTCCATTTCCTTTTTGTTTTGAATCAATACATCATCTTCTTCTCTTGAGCTTTGTGAAAGGAACCTTCACATCTAGATAGCTTGCTATCTTAATGTCCAGTGGGAATTTCACTTAGCTTTCTTAATCATCTCACACCATTTTCAATAATCTTAAAAAGCAACAAGATAATCCTTCATCATTTGGTATCTAGAGCCTAGGTTATCTTGAATATGGTGTTTTTCATGTGCTAATCTTGTCTTGTTGTAGCTATCTTTGTATGGTTCAAATCCACTTCCATTACACACAAAAACAATGCTGGCAGAAACTGTTCACGATTTTAAAAGATTAAACTGCACCTGCTCAGTGATCCAAAAATTACGTTCTTGATGTCAAAAGAAAGCTCTGTTAGTCTAGTTTCTAACAAAAA